>ENA-ORUR01000077-ORUR01000077.1-human-gut-metagenome-genome-assembly--contig:-NODE-77-length-90090-cov-6.4733_pt1 | contig 90090 bp, 90 predicted proteins | sample MGYA00242086_ERZ509223 | MGnify/ENA primary metagenome ERZ509223 (study PRJEB26280, sample SAMEA2338820) | human gut metagenome | biome: human gut; feature: human-associated habitat; material: faeces... | reverse complement strand
CATATTGGCAACATCCGTAGTAAAACGAACCCCAACAACACCATCTGCACCTTTTGTCGGAAACGTGTAGGCCAGATCTCCCCGGGTAAGAATATTAGCTTTCGTACCATGTCATCGTTAGCTTTACTGAGACCAACTTCGAGTAGTATTGGACTTCAGCTTGTCTAGCAGCCTTATACAGTATACAGTGACATATTAGCTGTAATGAGACTACCACTCTTCTTTCTTGCTTCTACAATTAAGCAAGCCTGTGATAACCCTGCAATAATTCTATTTCTTTCAACAAACTGGTGTGACAGTGACGGTGTATCTAAGGGATATTCTGAAACTATTAAACCGTGACGTTTAATAATTCTTTGCAAACGGTCATTTTAAGGCGGATAGACCCGGTTCAGACCGTTAGTAACAACAGCAACTGTTTTCCCTTCATGGTTTAAAGCAATTTGATGGCTAAGGCCATCCACGCCACGCGCTAGTCCACTTACTACCGTTGTCTTCTGATGAATTACTGGCGGCACTAAATTTAACAAAGCTTTTTGAGCATATCTACTCATTTTTCGTGCTCCAACAACTGCCAAACATTTTGACTGAAGAAGGCGGATGTCCCCCCCATAAAATACAAAACCAACGGTGGGCAATACATATTTCTCAATATGTCCGGGTATTTACTATCAATTATAGTAATAAAAGGCATGTGACGATTACGCTGGTACGCTTCTTCAACTGATTGACTAGCCCAGCTTTTCAAGAATTGTTCACGACGATGACCAGTGATTCCTGCTACTAAAGTTAAAGTCGCAACGTCATTAAATTCATAACGTTCAGCAGCTACTTTCCATAACTGATATTTCGATACAATACCAATTCCTCGACAAACGTTCAATCTTACTAAAAATTCTTTTGGTTGCATATCAAAAACTCCTTCCGTTATTAATAAACGAAAGAAGTCTTAATTATCATTAAATTTTTATAAAAATTTAGGTACGGGAGCAAAAGTTTTACGATGAATGGGAGTTGCTCCTAATTTTGCTAGACCAGCTAGGTGCTGTTTAGTCCCATAGCCCATATTCTCTTCAAAACCATAACCAGGATACAAACGTGCATAGTCAGCCATTAAATGATCACGATACTCTTTAGCAACAATGCTGGCTGCAGCGACGCTGATGCTCTTCCTGTCCCCTTTGATTAGGGTAGTCTGTGGAATGTTAATGTCCAATGGAACAGCATCAACAATCAAGTGTGATGGTCGATGATTTAGGTTGTTGACTGATCGAATCATCGCTTGTTGAGTTGCGGCATAAATATTAAGTTCATCAATTACTGCTGAAGAATTGAAAGCAATGCTGACTTCCACTGCCTCATCGACAATTCGTAAGTATAGTTGTTCACGTTCATGTCTAGATAATAATTTTGAATCCGTAACTTCAATTAAATCAAAGCTGTCATCTAAGATCACGGCACAGGTCACAACAGGACCGGCAAGCGGCCCCCGACCAACCTCATCAATTCCTGCAACATACTTGTGACCAGCATTCCAAAGGGCCCTTTCATATGTAAATCGTTTGTTAAAGGCTTGTTGTGCCGCTTGTCGTTTATCAATTCGATTCTTGAGTCGTTGCAGGGCCGTTTGGACACCCTTTCTTGGATCATTCAATAAAGATTGAACAAACGGATCACTCATTGTTTTGACTTTCTTAAATCGCTCTTGAACTTCGCGTACGCTAAGATTATTACTCATTGGTTTGCTCCATTGCTAAATCAGCAGGACTTTCTAATGATACAGTACCAAATTTGCCTTTTCGCAGGTCAAAAATTAACCGTTCGCTTGCTCGATCATAATCATCACGAAATCCCATTTTGGCAGTAATCATTAATAATAAATCTGCGTCACTGACATCTTCAGCAACATCTTGTTCACTTAGTCGGTACCGTTTCTTTAACTCATCTAGCCGTTGATTACGCAAATAATGTAGTGCAAATAGTGCAACATCATCCTTGGGATAAAGGCTGTCCTTTATTGCTCCAGTTAAGGCTAACATGAGTCCCTGTCTTTGGGTCGCAAATTTTGGCCATAGCACACCAGGAGTATCTAATAATTCTAATTCAGCTGACGAACGTAACCACTGTTGACCAGTTGTTACCCCTGGACGATTTCCAGTTGCTGCCACGTTTTTCTTAACTAAGTGATTTAGTAAAGTCGATTTACCAACATTTGGAACACCAACACACATTGCACGAATTGCACGTTTCTTAAAACCTTTAGCTTCCTCCTGGGCAAGTTTTTCTTTCAGGATTGTCTGTGCCTTGCGAGTGACGATTCGGGAAACGTTTTGTTTCCGCGAATCTAAGGCTAATACGGGTTGATTATGTTCACTTAAATAATCAATCCATTCTTTAGTTACTTGAGGATCAGCTAAATCGGTTTTAGTTAAAATTAATAACCGTGGTTTATCACCAGCAGCCCGTGCAACTTCGGGATTTTGGCTAGAGTACGGGATTCGTGCATCAACTAATTCAAAAACAATATCAACAAGTGACATTTGTTCGCGAATCTGTCGCAATGCTTTTGCCATATGCCCTGGAAACCATTGAATAGTTGCCATATTGTACCTCCTATTATTCCATCTTGTTTAAATACATTTGCCATGCATCATCAAAAATTGTCATTGATGGCAAATAATTGGCATTTTCTTCTAAATAATTTGAAATTTCGTCAAAATTTTGTGACTGTTTTGGAAAGGTGGTGTCCAAAAAAGCATTATTTGCGAACTGTTCAACCTCGTTTGGTGAATCTGGTTGGCGCAAGGTCATTAAAAAGTGATAGAAACTAGTTCGATACATTTTTAAAATCCTCCATTTTTAGGAATGGAAATTAGAAAACGAAATTCTCCATTTTTGATATCTATTTTTTCTGCAGAATAATGTAATGAATGATGTTTACTATATTTATTCAAATCCAGTAAGATCGTTCGCCGGTTTTGATTTACATAGACCCAATTTGGTAACTTATATTGTTTTTTGATATAACCTATTACGTATTTAATCGGTAAGTTCAACCGCCCGATTGATAATCCTTTTGCTTTAAGCAATACATTCCCATTAGATTGTCTTTCAGGAATAAAATTCATCGCAAACTGCACTTTAGCACCTAAGAACTTCGTGGTACCAATTACAGTTGCATATTGTTTACCAACGATAAATCGGTACTTAATGTTATTGCCCTTTAGGAATCGATCCAAATAGTTGCTGGACAGAGCATTAACCTGTTCACGATTTAGGTTAATTTCAAACGAATTGTCTGTTTTAGCAGGGGCGCTTGACTCAGTGGGGACACTAGCAGGAGCGGTGACACGTCCATATAAAAACAAACCGCCGCCTAGGATTACTAAAACTAGCCCCCAAAAGGCCCATTTCCAATAATTTCTTGTTTTGTTCATACTTAGTTTCCTACCTTTTGATATTCGAAGCTATCATGTTTAACCATTGATTTATACAGCTTATAGGTCATTTGACGGTATCCACGATGATTAGGATGAAAGTTATCGTCGGTTGAAATATATTCATTTAAATTATGGTTACGCTTATCCATAATAGCAATTAACTCTTTCTGACTGACCTTACCATTATTAACTTTTTCAGATGATTGTACTAGTTTTTCACGTTGGGCTGCAGTTTTATATTGACCATATGACATCAAATGATTAATATTCACAAAATAGGATGGGCCATAACCATGAAGTGTTTTTTGTGTGATTTGATTCCACTTACTAATTGACGAATTGATCGTATCTACTTGTGGGAAGTATGTGTATACCGGATTATAAATACTCATTACAAAAATTGGTGCCTTCTTGTTTTGCTGACGGATGGTAGTAAATAGTTTTTGCAATTTGGTCTGATACGTTTCTCCAGCGTTATTGATATCTTGAGAAATATTTTTTTCTGAATTAGTCATCAGATCCTTTTGCAAGGATTGCATTAGGTCATTACCTCCGACAGTCATCACAATTACATCAGCATTTTTTAAATCTTGTCGAATTGTCTTTTGATTATTAATTCTCCGTAAAATCTGGTCAGAACGGTCACCACTAACACCATAGTTAACAGTCGTAACTTGATTATGGAACTTATTTTGCAAGCGGTCTTTAATTAAACTAACATAGCCACCTTTATGGTCTTCATCACCTTGACCGTAAGTCAAAGAATCTCCGATAGCTACTAAATGCACTTGTTTTTTCACAATCCTAGTAGGCTGACTCGTTGAACGCTGATGGTTTGAAACATTTTTTTGCCAAATCAATAAACCAGCGATTACTAAGCAAATTACAATTAATATTCCAAAAAATTTTTTAAATGTTTTACTCATTATTTCACCATGAAGTAAGAAATACTCAAAAAGGTCGGGGAAATGCCCCAACCTCCTTTTAGCTATTCAGTGTAGTAATGTAAGCTATTTGCACCCATACCAGTATGAGTAGCGATAATTGGTACTGTTTCACGAACAACAATATCGATGTCTGGGAAAAGTTTTTCTAGCCGTTCTTTTAACCAGGCTACTTCCTTAGTTGCTTGGACGTCCGAAATACCAATTGCCTTTACTTTAGGACCATCAGCCATTTGTTTTAAAATTCGTTCCCAGGTCTTATGGATATATTTAGTACCACGACCCTTACTATCAATCGTGATCTCACCATCTTTAATTTCCAACATTACCTTGATATTTAACAGTTTAGAAAGTGTTCCTGCAAATCGGTTGACCCTTCCGCCTGCTACCAGATTATCTAATTTATCGATTGCCAAAAACAATTTAGACTTTGATAAAACATCTTGCATTTTAGCAACGGTATCTTCAACAGAACCGCCATTTTCAATAACCTTCGCTGCTTCAATAATTTGAAAGGCCATGCAGCGATCAGTAGTGTGGGAGTCTACTACAGTAACATCTGTACTAGACATATTAGCAGCTTGTTCGGCAGCATGCACAGTTCCACTGATGGATTCCATCATGCAAACACAAAGCACTTGGCTTCCGTCAGCACCTAATTTATCAAATGCTTCCACAAATTTACCAATTGGCGGTTGTGAAGTCTTAGGAAGACTTTTAGCCTTTTCCATCATACCTGGAAATTGGTCATTGGTAATCGTTTCCCGTTCAGTATAGACTGTCCCATCAATCATAACTGTCAAAGGAACAATTGTAATATCATATTTTTTTATTTCTTCTTCAGTTAACCCCGCTGAAGAATCACAAACAATTTTGATTTTTGACATGGTTTTGCCACACTTTCTAAAAAATTTGCTATAATGTATCTAGTTTCAAAAACTAGATGTTACCATATTAATACTTTGTAAGCTATTATATAGCATACAGAAAGTTTAATCACTTTATTAAATACTTACCCTAGTATACCAAATGTTTTGACAGAATGTATAGACGAAAGGAAATCCACAAATTGACTCAAAAAAGCACTATTAAAAACGACGTTACAATAGAAGTATTCAATGCTATCTCTCATGGAATTGGTACATTACTATCAATTGCCGGTTTAGTATTACTAATCATCGCAGCTGTTCACCGGGGCGGTGCAATGAGGATTGTCACCTTTACAATCCTAGGGAGTGTAATGGTCCTTTTTTACCTCAGCTCCACTCTATTTCACAGTTTAATTTTTACTAAAGCCAAACCAGTATTTCAACGTTTAGATCACTGTTTTATTTACGTCTTAATTGCTGCAAGCTACACTCCATTTTGTCTAGTTGCTATCAAAGGTTGGCTAGGCTGGACCCTATTTGGCATTGAATGGACAATGGCTGTTCTTGGAATCATCTACAAGAGCATTTGGCTTAAACATAAGAGTAATTTGTCAACACTAATATATGTCATTATGGGGTGGTTATGCATTGTTGCATTTTGGCCACTTTGGCATCATCTCGGAAACACCGGTTTTGCCCTCCTTTTCGTCGGCGGATTAACCTACACAATCGGAGCAATCATCTCCAGTTTTCCGCGACGGACCGCTCATCTAGTTTGGCATTTCTTTGTTTTGGCTGGTTCAGCTTTTATTTACTTTGCGGTACTACTATTTGTTTAGTGCCCAGTCTTCAAACCGACAATTAGGAATAGAGGTTTCAGTTGATGGAACCTCTTTTTTATTAGTCAGTTGCCATTTTTGATAATCAATTGGGATCATTTTAACGTCTCCCTGGTGATCACCTTGGACGACCGTCCGATGTAAAACATTTACATATTGTTGAGTTTGCTTAAAAATACCAGCTCCCCCAATAATGCAAATTTCTTCATCTTGATATTGATTGTTCACATATTTCAACAGCTCGTCAATGGATGAAACATTGATAATTTTATCGTTATTAATTGAATGGTGACTTACCACAATATTATCGCGGTGAGGTAAAGGACTTCCAATGGACTTGAAGGTATTCGCTCCCATCACTACAGGGTGATTCATTGTAGTTAATTTAAAATGTTTTAAATCCACTGGCAAATGCCATGGTAATTGGCCATTTTTCCCAATCCAACCTGCCTCGTCTTCAGCCCATACAAAAGATATCTGATTCATACTATTTCCCCTTATACAGCAACTGGTGCCTTAATTGCTGGTTCATGTTCATAGTGGTCTAATTTAATGTCATCCATGGTGTATTCGTCCAATGGCTTAGTCCCATTAGGGAAAACTAAATCAGGTGCAGTATGAACTTGACGCATTAATTGCTCCTTAACCTGTTCAATATGATTATTATAAATATGCGCATCGCCTAACGTATGTACAAACTCACCAACTTCAAGTCCGCATTCCCTAGCGATTAAGTGAGTTAATAACGCATAGCTGGCAATGTTAAACGGTACCCCCAAGAAAATATCGGCCGACCGTTGGTATAATTGGCAACTCAATTTCCCATCATTAACGTAAAATTGGAACATCGTATGACATGGTGGGAGCGCCATTGAAGGAACATCTTCAGGATTCCACGCTGATACAATCAATCTTCGAGAATTAGGATTCTTCTTAATCTCATCGATAACATTTTGAATTTGGTCAATCGTGTCACCCTGAGAAGTTTTCCACTTTCTCCACTGGCTACCATAGACTAACCCGAGATCTCCGTACTTTTTTGCAAAATCATCATCCTGCAAAATTCGTTCACAGAAAAGCTTCTTTTGGGTTAAATATTGCTTTTTAAATTTGGCATCTTGCAACCAACGATGACCAAAATCCGTCATATCTGGACCGTGGTACTCATCACTAGTTACCCATTTTTTAAAAGCCCATTCATCCCAAATGTGGTTTTTATGTTGGAGTAGGAAACGAATATTCGTATCTCCTCTTAAGAACCATAATAATTCGCTTTTGATTAACCCAAAAGCAACTTTCTTTGTGGTCAGGATTGGAAAACCCTTTTGGAGATCAAACCGCATCTGATAGCCAAATACCGAATGAGTTCCAGTCCCTGTCCGATCCCCTTTGAGATGACCATTTTCCAACAAATATCGAGCTAGATCAAGGTATTGCTGTTCGTTTTCATTAATAACCATTATAATCTCCCTATTCAATGTAATTACTTAAGTATTCCCAACGTTTGGTTTTATCATCTATCTGCTTTTGGACATCATTTAACTGTTTCTGTAATTTAGCCAGCTTTTCATAATTATCTCCGCTACTGTTCATTTCGTTTTCAATGGACGTTTGTTGCTGGTCAAGTTTGTCTAGTTCCTCATCAATGTGTTCCCATTCAAGCTTTTCAGCATAAGTTAATTTAGTCTTCTTATTTTGCTGATTATCTTGTTTTTCGGGGGCCTTTTTGACAGGCTTCTTTTTAGAAGTAGAGGCTGATTTTGACTTTGTTTGTGATTTCTCCTGCAAATAGTCAGTAAATCTACCGGTATATGGTTTAATCACACCATTACCTTGAAAGATTAACAGTTGACTAGCCACCCGATCCAAGAAATACCGATCGTGAGAAACGGTAATCACAGTTCCATCAAAATCATCTAAATAGTTTTCAAGGACAGTTAGAGTAGAAATATCCAAATCATTTGTCGGTTCATCTAATAATAGAACATTTGGTTGTTGCATTAAAATCTTAAGTAAATACAACCTTCTTTGCTCACCACCAGATAATTTACGGATCAGTGTTCCATGCATAAAACGTGGGAACAAAAATTCTTCTAGCAAATTTGTGACGCTAATACGCTCACCATCGGCATTCTTGATGGAGTCAGCGACTTCACTTAAATAATTAATAACACGCTTGTCCTTATCAATCTTTTCAGTTTGCTGGGTGTAATATCCTAGTTTAACTGTTTCACCAATTTTAACAATCCCACTATCTAACTTCTGTTTGCCTGCGATCACGTTTAATAATGTTGACTTACCAGCACCATTAGCTCCAGAAATTCCAATCCGGTCACCAGGTTTAACCAACCAGTTAAAGTCGTTCAAAATGGTTTGCTGATTAAACTGCAAATTCCCATTTTCAACCTTGATAACGTCTTTTCCCAGTCGTTGAGATCCCAGGTTAATCTGAACATCTTCATCTGTCTTTAACTTGCCAATTGAATCTTTAAGGTCATTAAAACGGTTAATTCGGCCTTTTTGTTTAGTACTCCTTGCCTTAGCGCCATGACGCATCCAATCTAATTCCTTTTTATAAAGGGACTGACGTTTGCGTTCACTTTCTTCAGCCAATTCGACCCGTTCAGCCTTCTGTCGTACAAAGTCTTGATAATTACCATCATAATGGTAAAGTTCACCAAATGATAATTCCCAAATATGGTTTGTAACTTGGTCTAAAAAATACCGATCATGTGTAACAACCAAAACAGCCCCTTTATAACTGGCTAGAAAATCTTGTAACCACATAATAGAAGGAATATCTAATTGGTTAGTAGGCTCATCAAGCATCAATAAATCGGGATGCTGGATTAAAACCTGTGCTAATCCAACCCGTTTCTGTTGACCACCAGATAAATTACCAATGACCTTTTGCATATCGTCGTCAGTAATTTTTAGTTGAGTCAGGATTGTTTTGACTTGGCTTTCTGCCTCCCAAAGATCTTCCTGATCCATCTGTGCCTGCATCTTAGTGAATCGATCAATAGCTTTATTATCATTAGGGTGTTCACTATAGTTAATCAATGCTTCTTCATACAACCGAATTGTTTTAAAAATTCTTTGGTTACCAGCGAAGATGGCATCCATAACTGTTTTATTTTCATCTAAATCAGGCTTCTGCTCTAAATAACCAATTGTATAATCATTTGGCTTGGTGATAGTTCCAGAATCTGCATGGGTGATTCCAGCAATCACATTTAATAAACTTGTTTTTCCACTACCATTGGTACCAATTAGTCCTACACGATCACCTTCATTAATGATAAAGGAAATGTTATTAAAAAGTGTTTTTTCTCCATAAACACTCGTTAAGCCGTCAGCACGTAATGTTTGCATCTTTAACCCTTCTCTATTATTCTCTTAGCCGTTTGAATTAGAACCTCTGTATTATTCGGTAATTGTCCATTTACAACCATCCTTTGAAGTCGTGCAATGATTTTCCCTAATTCAGGTCCTGGCTTTATACCTGCTTGTTGAATTAAATTTCCACCATTCACTGCTAATTGATGGCTATCTTGAATCGGTAACCGATCAAATTGATCAACTAAGTCATGATGTGGCCAACCAAAAAACTTAGCAACGATGACCGCTGATTTTACAGCAGCCATTCCCGCCTCAAATAGTGCCAAATTATCAACGTCATCCTGTTTAATTTTATCAACCAATTTAATGACCTTTTGAACATGGTTAATTAAATCGTTTGGCAATTTCCATTGCTTCATAAATGATGTAATTTGTCCTCGATCAGTTAGTTGTAATGCATAAATTAAAACCGACCAGGCTTGTTGTTTATTCTTAATAATTGACCAATTGTGCGCATCAGCTAATTTCTGTAACGCACCTTTATAATTTATTAAATTAGGACAATATTGGTATAAATTAGTGTCGATAAAGTACTGTAACCCTTTTGGCGGATTCAATCCTAATAATAACTTTGAAAATTCAACTTCAATTCTTTCGATAGCAATTTTTGTTAATAATTCACCATTATCTGTGATGCCCTTAAGAGTTGCATCTTCAATATTAAAGTCCAGTTTAGACGCAAAGCGCACCGCCCGCATCATTCGAAGTGCATCTTCATGAAAACGTTCCTCAGGATTACCAACCGCTTTAATGATTTGATTTTGCAAATCGGAGAGCCCATTAAACAGGTCAATTACAGTCCCATCTTCTTTCATGGCTAACGCGTTAATTGTAAAATCACGCCGCTTTAAGTCATCTTTTAATGAGCGGACAAAAGTAACTTTATCTGGTCGACGATAATCTTGGTAGCCACTTTCAGTACGAAACGTTGTGGTTTCATAACCAGTACCATGATCTAAAATCATAACAGTTCCATGTTGAATTCCTGTATCTACAGTCCTTTTAAAAATCGCTTTAATTTCGCTTGGGTATGCACTGGTTGCAATATCAATATCATGAATCGGGTCTCCTAAGATTGTATCCCGAACACATCCCCCTACAAAATACGCTTCATAACCAGCGGTTTCTATTTTTTGTAAAACCGGCCTTGCGGGTTCAAACAATGTTGGTAAATGTTTAATTTGCATCAAATCACTCTTTATTAATTAGTATACTCTGTTAATTTTAACAAATTTTCTGGTTGCTGTGTTTCTTTTAGTGAGTTTGTTGTATTATTTAGTTAAAGTAAATTTATACTTTTAACTAAGGAGACAAAAGATGGCTTACCCACTATATCAAACATTTCATACCTGGTTATTAAATAAGCACGTCGCAAAAACTACGATTAATAATTACGACAGTACTCTCAATCAATTTTTTACATTTTTAGAAAATCAGCAGCATCTTGGTGGTCAAGACGAGTTACCACTTATTCAAGCATCTGACCTGCACGCATACTTTGCCTTACAAAACATTTCGCAAAGCACCTACAATAAAAAGTTATCGCATCTCAATCAATATTTCCTATTTCTCGTCGACCATCAGATCATTAAATCATTCCCAACCATTGCTTTTCATGGTAAGAATGTGGCAGTAAACTTAAGTACCAATCGTAAATGGCATCAATATGTTCCTCAATTATTAGAAAATGATCAAGTAAGTATGTATACAAGGGTCAGCCTACTATTATTAGCTCATGGATATGACATTCAAGAAATCCTTTGTCCCGGTTTTTATGAAGTGTTTGTAAAATTAAAATTCACCAATAAGAAAGAAACCATTTTTCAATCAAAGTATCAACACTGGATTACTCCACTTCAACAAGAACAACATACACAAGAATTATTGTTAAAAAAACGCATCAATCACCAAAATCCTTCCCTTTCACTTGCGGGTCTTCATAAATATTTAAAAGCGGATCAAATCAATATTCCATTTAAGCTATCACCGCAACAATTACATCAATCATATGTTCTTGATTTTATTGACACTCACCCTCAGTGGAGTCAACAACAACTCCGTGATCATTTAAGATTAGATCCGGCATCAATGATGTATTATCAAAACCTATTAACTAAAGAGAAAACTTCTGGTGGAAATAATTAATAATGGGCTTCTCCGTTCACATTGTTTGAACGAATGAAGCCCATTTTATATAACCAATTAATTTAATCAATAGTTCTGATATGAATCCAATAGGTCAATCATTTCAGTATCAGTCGGTACTAGTTCTACATAATGCTCTAATTCATCAACCAATTGATCGTGTTGACCTGTTTGCTGATAATAATCAATCAACTGACGCAGGAATTCAGGATTATCTTGATATGTTGGCAAAGCAGTTTCAAAAGCCTTACCTGCTTTATCAAATTGCTCTAACTCCATATACGATTGTGCCAAATTCCATTCTAGTTGTGGATCCACTTCATGCTCTTTAATAAATGGTGATAATAAATCAATGTTGTCTTGATAACGTTGTTGTTGCAAAAGGAAGTTACTGTACTGTAAGGCAATCGTCATGTTTTCCGGATCGAGCTCATGAGCAGCCTTTAAGTACTTATCCATTAATTTGTAATCACCTAAGTGACTGGCAATATCAGCAGCCTGAGCGAATAGTTGCTCATTATATTGATCAACACCTAATCCTTCCTGAGCAGTTGTCAAAGCCTGCTTAAATTGATTATTTTGTGCATAAGCACTTGCTAAGGCAGGATAGGCAGAAGCGTATTGATCATCATAATCGATTAAATCTTTCAGCGTTTCAATTGCATCGGTCAGCTTTCCTAAATGCAGTTGGGTTAAACCAGTTTGAAAACGAATATCACTAGTTTGATATTGAGGATCTACTTGGTCCAAATACCCCAACGCTTGCGTAAATTTGCCGCTTTGTGCGTAAGCCATTCCCAAACGCCCAGCAATATCAACCTTGGCAAACTCAGTGTATCCTTGTTTAATCAAAGCAATATATAGGGGAATGGCTTGATCATATTTGGCAACTAGATAGTAAAATTCACCAAGTGCAAACAACACTGCAGGTTCCGTTGGGGCAATTTCATATGCTTCACGCAATTTTTCTTCTGTTACTTCAAATTGCTCTTCAGTTTGGTACAAGTCAGCAGCTACTAACAATGATTGTAAATATGCTGGTGAACTTGAAGGAACCTGTGACAAATAAGCCAATGCTTCATCATTGTGACCACCATCAATCGCAATTTCGGCCAATGAAGTTTTAATTTCATCTTCGTCAGGATACTTATCAAGTAACTTGAGGTATATCCGTTGAGCTTGGTGAAGAAAGCCTAAGCCATACAACTGCTCAGCTAAATTGAAAAGTGTATCGTCATCATCCTTTCGCAATGCCCAGGCAAATGATTTCTTGGCAGCTTCCATTTGACCAGCTTCTAACTGATTCAACATTTTCTCAGAATAGCTCATTAATAACCTCCCATTCAAATACACGTTTGAAAATAAAAAGAGGTTGAGTAAAACTCAAACCTCTTATGTTATTGAGTAATTTCTAAAAAATTACTTAACAGCATCCTTTAAAGCCTTACCTGGCTTGAAAGCAGGTACTTTGCTTGCAGGAATTTGGATTTCTTGACCAGTTTGTGGGTTACGACCCTTACGAGCAGCACGTTGACGTACTTCAAAGTTACCAAAACCAATCAATTGAACCTTTTCACCCTTTGCTAAAGATGCTTGGATTGAGCTAAATACTGCATCTACAGCAGCAGTAGCGTCTTTCTTGGTTAAGCCAGTTGCGCTAGCAACATTGCTTACTAATTCAGCCTTGTTTGCCATGTCATTTTCACCTCCCACTTTGATGCAATTAAACATTACATCAAGCGTTGTTAATTTTGAGTGGTCCAAAATTAACGAAATAATAACGCAACAACGTATCATTTCAGATTTAAGATTAGCATAGTGAAACCCCGTTGGCAAGGCGTTTTGCTTATAAAATCCCGTCATTTTGCGATTATTTAACAACTTTGGTGATTTTTTGCGTTTTAAACTACTTGCGACGTCGTTTTATTAAGTGAATTGGCGTTCCAGTAAAATCAAAGGCTTGCCGAATCTGATTTTCTAAATATCGCTCGTATGAGAAATGCATCAGATCAGGATCATTTACGAAAATAACTAAAGTTGGCGGTTCAACGGCCACTTGGGTTCCATAGTAAACACGAAGTCGTTTTCCGTTAGTACTTGGCGTTGGATTAGCAGCAATTGCATCCATTAAAACATCATTTAAAGTAGATGACTTGATACGACGGCGCGCATGATCATAAACTTCTTCAATTAATTTTGGAATCTTAATTAGCCGTTGCTTTGTAATGGCAGAAACAAAGATAATTGGGGCATAACTTAAGTATTGAAATTCATTGCGAATTAAATTAGTAAAATCTGTCATCGTACGATGATCTCGATTCTTAATTAAATCCCATTTATTAACGACAATGATTACAGCTTTACCAGCTTCATGAGCATATCCCGCTATATGCTTATCCAGCTCGCGAATACCTTCGTCAGCATTCAACACTACTAAGACTACATCACTATCGTCAATAGCTTTCATTGATCGCATTAAGGCATATCTTTCAGTATTTTCGTAAAGCTTGCCCTTCTTCTTAATCCCTGCAGTGTCAACCATCGTAAATTCTCGATGATCAGCAACAAATTTAGTATTAATAGCATCTCTGGTAGTCCCTGCAATATTAGAAACAATTACTCGTTGTTGACCTAAAATTGCATTTACTAACGAAGATTTACCAACATTTGGTCGACCAATCAAACTAAACCGAATACTATCGTCAGTACCATTCTCAGCTGTTTCAGGGAAATTCTTAATCACTGCATCCAGTAGATCACCAAGTCCAACACCATGGACACTAGAAACGGGATATGGTTCACCTAAGCCAAGTGAATAAAAGTCATAAATATCAGTACGCCGCTCTGGATTATCAACTTTGTTTACTGCCAGAACAACTGGTTTATTAGAACGATAAAGTAGTTGAGCAACCTTTTCGTCAGCATCAGTGATGCCATTTTGTACATCAACCACTAAGATAATTACGTCAGCTTCATCAATGGCAATTTCTGCCTGTTCTCGAATTTGTGTAGAAAGAGGCTGGTCAGACATTTCAATCCCACCTGTATCAATTAAGTTAAAATTCTTCCCTAACCATTCTGCATGAGTATAAATCCGATCACGAGTGACGCCAGGTGTATCTTCAACAATTGAAATTCGTTCACCAGCAATTCGGTTAAATAAAGTCGATTTACCAACGTTCGGTCGACCAACAATTGCAACAATTGGGTTTGCCATAATATCCCTCCTTTAATTGTAATTGATAATAAACAAAAATAAGGCTGTGAAGAACCTAATCTCCTCAGCCTCATTCAAAATATTTGAAAGCTTACTTACCAGCGTTCTTCAGTTCGTCACCGATCAAATCACCCAGAGTAAAGCCATTTTCTTCTTCTGGTGCATCAGCAGCAAAGTTGTTGCGACGAGGACGACGGTTACCACGGTTATTGTTACGCTTGTGGTTATCATCATCACTGTCAGCAGGCTTTTCTTCTAACGCTTTGATAGAAAGACCTAAACGTTGATGTCCTGGATCAACATTAATAACCTTAACCTTAACTTCTTGGCCAGGCTTAAGCACATCAGCAGGAGTTGCAATGTGCTTGTGTGAAATTTGTGAAATGTGAACTAACCCTTCAACACCAGGGAATACTTCAACAAAAGCACCAAAGCTAGTTAAACGCTTAACAGTACCAGTCAAGACAGTATCAACAGCGGCCTTTTCTTCAATGTCATCCCATGGTCCAGGTAATGTTTGCTTAATTGAAAGTGAAATCCGTTCACGTTCAGGGTCAAAGCTTAATACCTTAACCTTAACATCTTGACCAACCTTCAATACGTCTGAAGGCTTGTCAACGTGGTCATAAGAAATTTCAGAAACGTGAACTAAGCCATCAACACCACCGAGGTCAATGAAGGCACCAAAGTTAGTCATACGAGCAACCTTACCTTCAACGACATCACCAGCAGCCAATTCAGAGAAGATCTTCTTGGCAGCTTCTTCGTGTTCCTTCTTAACAATTTCCTTGTGAGAAAGGATCAAACGATTTTCACTAGGTTCAATTTCAATAATCTTAAATTCAAGTTCTTGACCCTTGAATTGGTTCAAGTCTTCTACATAATGATCAGTAATCATTGATGCTGGAACGAATCCACGTACACCAGCATCTACTACTAAACCACCCTTAACAGATTGGGTAACCTTAGCAGTAATGGTTTCGCCGGCATCGAACTTCTTTTGAATGTCGTCCCATACCTTCATGGCTTCCAAACGCCGATGTGAAAGTAAGTAACTGCCGTTTTCCTTGTCAGAACCAATCTTAGAAATTACAACTAAATCTAAGACATCGCCAACCTTAACAACATCGTTGATGTCGTCAACTGGTTTAGTAGTAAGTTGGTTTGCTGGAACCACACCTTCTACCCCAGCGTCTTCGATCCCAACGATTGCTTGGCGATCGTCATCAATTTGCAGTACCTTACCCTTAACAACATCCCCAACTTTAACTTGCTTGATGCTGTCAAGCGCTTCTAACATAGCGTTATTGTTTTCATTTTCAGCCATCTAAAAAAATCCTCCTTGCAACAATCAACTCTGGCTACTATTTTACTAGATTTAATCGTAATTTACCAGTGTTAACTTTAATTGTTAGCCTTTTTTTCAATAATTTTTGAAATCTCATCAACGACTTCATTGATTGTTAAATGAGTACTATCGATTTCGATTGCATCACTTGCCTTTGTTAATGGTGAAACCTTACGAGTCGAGTCCTTTTGATCACGTAATTCAATGGCTTTTTGCAATTCCTCTAAAGTACTAGTAGCAATTCCCTTGGCCTTGTTTTCCTCAAATCTGCGTCTTGCCCGTTCATAAGCACTTGCTACCAAGAAAATTTTAACAGGTGCATTTGGTAAAACGGTTGTTCCAATATCTCTACCATCCATGACGATCCCGCCTTGGCCGGCAATCTTACGTTGTTCTTGCACCATTTCTGACCTTACTTCAGGAATGGCAGCCACTGCAGAGACATTTTCGGCTACTTCATTAGAGCGAATCTCTTTCGTTACTTCATGATTATCAACAAACACCCGTTGCTCAGGATCTCCCGGTTGAAAACTGATATTGATTTTTTGTGCCAGTTCAACAATCGCTTCCTTGTCGTCCATTGATAAGTTTGCTTGTAAAGCAGCCCAGGTTACTGATCGATACATTGCTCCAGTATCGCAATAAACATAACCAAACTTTTTTGCCACTTTCTTTGCTACAGTACTCTTTCCTGCCGAAGCTGGTCCATCAATTGCTACTTGCAATCCTTTTGCCATTCTTAATAACCTCTCCTTTACTTAACTCGCAGTCGTTGTCCAGGGTGCAATGCTGTATTAGGTGATATATTATTCATACGCGCTAACTGATCTACTGTTAAACCGTTATTAGCAGCAATCCGGTATATTCCCTGACCAGATTGAACTGTTGCATACCGGTTGCTGGACTCAGTTGAACTGCTACTTGCCCTTGAGCTACTAATTGCTGATGAAGCTGCCATTTCCGTACTACTATTATTAGTAGTTGAATAGTCTTGGCTACTGTCTATAGAACTGGAACTACTCGGATGTCTTTTATGATGGCTTGACTTTTCAGTAGCACTTTTTTTCTTAGTAACTTTGGCGCTTTGCGCAACCCTTTCATGCCGTACCGGGTGGTCAAAAGCCTGTTCATGACGAACCCAGTATATAATCGGCGCCGCAGCCAAAATAATAATTAAAACCACCAAAATAGTGGTAATCCGCGAATTATGGGAATCCTGTTTACGACGCTTAACTCGAGAGAGATTACCTTTTGAATCTACATCTTCGTCGTCTTCAAAAGTCTTATCCCATAGTTTTTCATTTTCTGGGCGCTGGTCTTCACGCTTTTCACTCATGAATTAACCCTCCTTGATTTACATACATAAAATTGTAGCGCATTTATATAGATACTGTCTAGATTGATCCATCATGAAATAAATTATCAATGATTGTTTGCCAATCTGTTGATTTTACTTGCACTTGTTGTTTAACTGCCGGTAAATCAAGATCATTAACTTGCCAGTCTGGTTGATCATAAGAGCAACACATTTGCGGCTTTTGAAAATCATCCTGACCAAAATAAGCGTTTATGACTTCACGATAGCAATGATCACCAGCAATATAATTCAACATTGTTCGAACTCGTTTCTTACTTAACAAGTTTTGTTCATCTAAAATTTGGCAAATTTGCTGAGGCGAATAGTGATGTTGAAGGTAAAAATCAATTAAATCTTGCTCTTCTCCAAAAACATTTAATGGCAATCTTTTTTGCAGAACTGCTTCTAACGATTCTACAGAAGGTACAGCTGTCTGCACGAGATTATCTTGGATAAATTCATCGCCGGGTGCATAAAGAATTAGTGAGAGCGCTGCTAGTCCATCACGCCCCGCTCTACCAAATTCCTGGACATAACTTTCAATACTACCGGGCATGTGGTAATGGATAACATATCTAATGTCGTTCTTATTAATTCCCATTCCAAAAGCACTAGTTGCACAAATCAAATCTAATTGATTGTGCATAAATTGCTGTTGAACCTGATAACGTTCAATCCTTGATAAACCAGCATGATATATTCCAACCCTTAAGTCTGTCTTTTTAGTAATGAGTTCTGCAACCTGATTAGTAACCTTTTTACTATAAAAATATGTTACGCCACCCGGTCCCAACTTATTAATCATTTCAATTAAATTTTCCTGTTTAGTATGTTCATCCGGCAATCGATGAACAGCTAGAAAAATATTCTTCCTGTCTACAGGTTGGCGAAATATTTTTACCGCATTTGGATCTAATCCCATTTTGGTGATGATATCTTTAGTTACTGAAGGAGTTGCCGTAGCAGTTAACATCAATAGTCGCTGAGGGGCAATCCTCCTAATAACATCTTTAATCAATAAGTACTCTGGTCGAAAATTTGGTCCCCATTGTGATATACAGTGGGCTTCATCAACTACCAGCATGCTAATATCCAAATTCGCTAATTTCTGCTGAACTGCCGGCTTGACCAATGTTTCAGGAGAAGTAAACAAGAAGCGATATTGTTGCATCGTCTTTAAAATCTGCGTTTGTTCACGGAAATCTAAATTGGAATTTAGCATCGCTACCTTGAACTGATTTTGCTGGCGAATCCGATCAACCTGATCCTGCATTAAAGAAATTAACGGTGAGATCACCACAATTAATCCATTCGTAAGGTGAGCAGGCAGCTGATACAACAAACTTTTCCCGGAACCTGTTGGCAAAATTGATAATGTTGGATGGCCACTTAGTACGCTCATTAAAGTTTCTTCTTGACCTGGACGGAAAGTTTTAAAATTATACTTGTCATGTAAAATATTATGTAAAGTTAAGCTGATATTATTCATGTTGGTGATGTAACTCCCAAATCTGGACTAATCTAAAGTAAAAGAAATCATCCGCTGGTTGATTAGTACTACGTGTAAATTGCCATTCACTAACAGGCCCACGATGGTGTGATTGAACTGCTTTAATTTTATTTGCAGTTAGCAATCGTTGCCAGTCGATCGATTGCGGAATAATAATGGCAGCTTCCAAAAGATGTTCACGAACTGTACTAATCTTGAGATGACGAACATGAGCAATTTTAGGAATTGGAACTCCCCTTTGAAATTCGCGAACTGTTCGCCAAGCACTATTACTGATCGGTGTTGAATTAAGTATCGAATTCATTAATTGCCCCAGATTGGACTGTGGGTGTCCAGCTAAGTAACTAGCAATTCCCAACCAAATATCACGTCGCATGATCATTACTTCTTCGCTAGTAACTTCCAGTTCATTAGCTGCTTGGGTATCTGTCCATCCGCTCATCTCATGACCCAATAAAGTATGGGCGAATAATACTGCTAATTGGTTATCAGTGCCACTCAGATATTCACCAATTGACAATAATTCTTTGTGAACTGTACTGATTAAGCCAGGACGGGTTAACCAATTTCGTACAACACTCATTTCTGTTATTGAAATTCCTAATGGAACATAATTACGATTATAAAATGACAGTTCAGATATTGCCTGTATTGCTAGCAGAAACCTTTCCGAATATTTTTTTGTGTTGACCAGCCATGTCCACCGGTCAAACCGTGGCTTATAATAATTTTTTAAAATTCGTTGTTTATGATGGACACCACTTTTTGTTAACCAGGCACAGTCATCCTGCACCATCAATAAGCCCTGTTCCTGTTGATGATGCATCCATGCGTCAAATTCATTCCGTGTCATGTGATCTGCACTGCCGAGCCAATTTAATATCTGATAATTCAATGCCCAAAATAAGGTGGCCTGCGTTCTTTTATTATGAATTGTATTTTCAATAACTCGATACCGGCGAGGGTGCTCCGTAAATAACATGAATAAGTAGTTATTCATCGTTTTCTCCATTCCTAGAATAAGTTCTAAGTTATATTATCTAATAAAAAAAGTCGAGCTTACACCCAACTTCTTAATTTAATTATTTTTCTTGATGTTTTTGCACCCACCATTTTAAATGCAGCATAATAATCCCAAATAGAAGACTAACGAGGATCCCCTTAATCAAGTTAAAAGGAGCAACTCCTACCAACATTAATTCATTAATCGGTAATGTTGGATGCCAATTAAACATGCGCATATATGCAGGTGTGAGCACGTAATAATTAAAGGCGGTCATCACAATTGTCATTATTAACGTTGCTGAAATCCCGCCTACTAACAACTGCTTTTTTTGCGACCACTTTGTATGACGAATGCACCAGTCAAACGGAAGCAATAAAGCTACGGACGTACATAAATTAGCAAATAATCCTAACAGCTCAACTGTCGAAAAGCCACGTACTAATCCGTGTAAAAGACACTTGATAATTGCAATCAGTATCCCCGTCCACGGACCATATATTGCTGTTCCTAGTAAAACCGGAATGTCAGAAAAGTCCAGTTTTAAGTATGATGCCACAGGAATTAATGGAAACTCAATAAACATCAAAAGAAATGCCAACGCAGCTAAACAAGCAGTCATTGTAAACCGCCGTGTTCTATTGTAAGTACTGTACATAAATCAAACCTCCATTGATTGAGGTCATCTTCTTAAATTGTAGGTATAAAAAAGAGGGCACACCATTTGCCCTCAAAATTACCTTCCAATATTGGAAAGCATAATCTTCTATCTACCAGACTATACTGTCGGCATCTGGAATTTCGCCAGATTCCACCGCTAAGCGGGTTGCGGGCTTTACCGCCGGTCGGGAATTACACCCTGCCTTGAAGACAAACCATCATTTTATTGTACAAGAATATTATACTGGTTTTACGAACAATAGTACAGAATTAAACCAGTTTTTTTAGTTTTTTGACTTCGTTTGGGCGCAATTCTCTCCATTGACCACCACTTGGCAAGCCCGCCAGGTTTAGTGAGTCATACGTTTCACGATGCAACTTCATAACCGGATGATTAACAGCCTTCAACATCCGCTTAACTTGATGATAGCGTCCTTCATGAATGGTTAAACGAACCCTGCTGGATTGATGATTATCGGCTACTTCTAACAGTTTAACCCGCGCTTCCTTAGTCTTCCGTCCATCTACCATAACTCCCAGTCGTAACTGTTTCATCTCAGCATTGGTAATGACGCCTTTAACCTTTGCAACATAAGTTTTTTGAACCTCAAACTTAGGATGCATCAGCTTATTTGCCAAGTCACCATCATTTGTTAACAGTAAGATCCCGGTTGTATCATAATCAAGCCGACCAACTGGATATATTCGCTCTTCTATTCCGTCTTCTTTCAAAATATCTACCACAGTCCGTCGACCCTTTTCGTCATGGGCTGATGAAATAACCCCACGCGGTTTATTCAGCAAATAATATTTCAATGGTTCATGTTTAATAGGAACACCATCAACCGTCACCTGATCCGCTTTGGTGACCTTTACTCCCTGTTGAGTAACAATTTTCCCATTAACAGCTACATGTCCGGCCGCAATTAATTTTTCTGAAGCCCGTCGTGAAGCAACTCCTGCCTCTGCCATTACTTTTTGAAGACGTTCCATTCTTATTATTTTCCTTTCTGATTCAGTTTATCCTGACGCGATTGTAATGCTCTCAAGAAAATATCACTATCCATATCTTCTAGCGACATTTGTTTTGTTAAAGGTGGTAAATCTTTCAATGTTTGCAAACCAAAATAATCTAAAAAAGCATTGGTTGTAACATACCTAAATGGTCGTCCCGGAACGTTCAATCGGCCATGGGTTTCAATCAATCCTCTGGCAATTAGTTTTTGAATTGATCCCGAACTTTGTACCCCACGTAGTGCGTCAATTTCAATTCGAGTGATTGGCTGACGATAGGCAATGATAGCTAACACTTCTAATAAGGCCTGGGTTAACGGTGTTGTTAGAGGCTTTTCAAAATAAGCTTTCATTACGTCAGATAATGATGATTTGGTTGCTAATCGATACGTTTCATCGCTCTGGAGCAGTGTTAAAGCACAATCATCATTTTCGGCATATTGTTGTCCTAATTTATTTAATAAGCCCAACACGGCCGGCTTCATAAAGCCAGTAATATTGCTAAGATCAGTGACCGTAATTCCCTCATCGCCACTGATAAATAACAATCCTTCAATTTTTGCCAAATTGCTCATTACGATACTCCTTCATCTTGGGACCAGGGATCACAATTAATGGTCCAAACATTTGTGATTGGTTAATCTGCACGATTTCATGACGAGTTAATTCTAAAACCGCCATGAAAGTGGTAACTAAGTTGTCACGAGTAACATCGTCCTGAAACAAATCCACAAATCGCGTTGGCCTAGTTACTTGCTCTACCACTGATTTAATTCGTTGTGCCACCGTTACTCTTTCAAGACGAACATTCTCAATTTCCGGTTCTTTAAAACGGTGCCGCTCCACAATTTTAGCAAATGCATTTTGCAATTCGTCAATCGTTACTCCAGGAGCCACCTGCAAATGAACCAGCCCTTCAGGAACCGCCATTGCTTCTCGCGTATATTCTGTTTGCCGATGCTCTTCCTTATCTTTTAAATCTTCCGCTGCCTGCTTATAACGTTGATATTCTAACAATTGTTCAACCAACTCGCTGCGGGGATCATCTTCTTCTGATTGTTCATTTTCTTCATCAGTTGGTGGAGTCGGTAAAAGCATCTGACTTTTAATAGCCATTAAAGTAGCAGCCATTACAAAATATTCACCAGCTATTTCTAGCTGATGCTTTTTATTTTCCGCCAAATAATTCATGTATTGGTCCGTAATTTCCGCAATTTTAATATCATAGATATCCATTTTAGATTGGCGAATCAGGTGTAACAACAGATCTAGTGGGCCCTCAAATTCATTTAATTTTAGCGTTGGCTGATATGGTAACTTGCTTAATTCTTTTGTGGCCACCATTAATCCCCCTTTAACTAATTATCATATTGGTTGCTATGTCGCCAATTAGTAACTAACGACTGGGTTTTCAAAGTACCAATTACCCGCTTATCTGATTCTTGTTCTGCAATGGCGGATAAAAATAAATACATGTTTCTTCCAGAGCGTTCACTAGGAGTGAATGACATCCGCCGAATTAAAATATAGTCAGCACCAGATTCAATAATGGCCACCCCACCAAATTGATCAATTTTGGTATTTTTCCATAAAACAATTCTTCGTGGTGGTTCAGTTCCCCATTCAATTTCTTCATCTAACCGATCATATTCATCTAAATCAGGGATAAAGGATAACAACCCCATCACAATTTTTTGATAATCTTTCCGATAATTTACTAACATCTAATACTTCCTTTATGCTCGCGGATGAGTATCCTTATAAACAGCTAATAGTCGTTTTTGAGAAACATGGGTATAGATTTGCGTAGTCGTAATATCACTATGACCTAATAGTTCTTGGACAATTCTTAAATCTGCACCATTTTCTAACAAATGGGTAGCAAAACTATGCCTTAACGTATGTGGCGTTACATCTTTATCAATGTTTGCTTGCTGAGCGGTTTTTTTGATTAATTGCCAAATTGCCTGGCGCGTTAATGGTTTGGCCCGCGCATTCAAAAAAACGAACTCACTTGCTGGATGATTGACCAGTTGCGGTTGTCGAACTTCGTTTAAATACTTATTCAACCAGTATTCAGCAACTTCGCCAATCGGAATAATCCGCTCCTTATCACCTTTACCACGCGGTTGAACTAAATGAACGTCTAAATGGAGATCATTTAAACGTAAACCAGTTAACTCACTAACCCGCATACCGGTAGCATACATCACTTCCAAAATTGCCCGATCGCGAATTCCCATTTTTTTACTTGTATCAGGAACCTTCAACATTGCTTGGACTTCTTCTTGAGTCAACACAGTTGGCAGATGACGATGTCCCTTAGGAAGGGTCACCAAAGCCATGGGGTCATCATTAACCCGGTGTTGACGAAGCATATACTGGTAAAACTGCCTTAAGCTGGACACTTGCCGGCCAATAGTTGTTCGACTCTGGCCGAGGTTAGTTAAATGAGCCAACAAATTTAAAACTGCATATCGATCAACTTGTTGCCAGTCTGTTAAATGCTGACTGTTAAAATATTGGCCCGCCTTTTTGAGGTCATTTTGATAACTTTGAATAGTATTATTACTTAAACCACGCTCAACTAACAGGAATTGGCCAAAATCCTTCACATCCTGCAGCATTTGCTCCTTACTCATGAGCTGTAACTTCCTTTAACAAAATAAGTTGACCACCGGCTTGGCTGACAATGCGTTCTCGTAATAAATGACCAATTGCACGTTTAAACTGTCCCTTACTCATACCAAAGACCTCTTTAATCATTGCAGGGGAACTCTTATCAGTATAAGGCAACTGTTTATTAGGAGCATGGAAAAGCATTTGATAGATCTGTTTTGCATCATCATCGATAGCCTCATATGCACGTGGCTTTAGAGATAAGTTCAAGCTTCCATGACTGGATATTCCAATCACCCTGGCATGAACCCGTTGACCAAGTCGCGGTTCCTGATCACGTTCAGAAGGATGGATAAAACCTAACTGGAGTCGATCTGTAATCACAAGAGTACCAGTTATTTTCAAACGATAAACTGTTGCGTTAACATTCCAATTTTTCATTTTTGGGGAAACTTTAGTTGCCATTGTCTCAAAAATCTGTTCATCAGCCAGCTTACCCCAAATTCGATCATGGTCATCTACTTGCAATGCCATCAATAATTGATCACCAGGCTGCGGCCACAAACTTTTTAGCGTTGGCAAGTCATCTAAAGATACCACAATATCTTTATTAGGTAAGCCAATGTCCACAAAGACACCCAAATCTCGGCGGACACTTACAACCTTGCCAAAATCATAATGGTCAATTTGAATGGTTGGAATATGTTGACAGGTCATTTGTAACTGGTGGTTTTCGTTTTCATACACGAATCCCTGAACAGAACCACCAATGTGCAATACTTGTGGAGATTCTTCTTTGGGAAGACGGTAAGTCTGGCCATCCCGATCTGGTTGCACAAAGTAATCGTGATCATTTTCATCAATCATTACTGCGCTCACAATTCGCCCTAAATTCTGATTCATTGACTTTCCCTCACTTTACGACGTCGTAATCATTAACTATTCTATTTTACATAGATTTTATGTAAAGTAAAAGAGAGGCTAGAAAATTTCTAACCTCTCTTAGATAACGGCAAACTATTTATTATTTAACAGTTTGGATCCGCATCATGTTGGTAGTACCCTTGTTACCTACAGGTAAACCAGCAATCACGATAATCTTGTCGCCTTCGTTAGCGAAACCAAGCTTCTTAACTTCATCATTAGCTAACTTGAACATTTCATCAGTGTTACCTGGCTTTTCAACAACGTATGGTTGAACACCCCAGTTAATCATCAGACCCTTTTGAGTCCGTTCATCAAATGTTAAAGCAACAATATCAGCATGAGGACGATACTTGGAAATCATCCGTGCTGTGTAACCAGAAGCAGTAGCAGCAACAATGGTCTTAATGTTAAGATCACGGGCAGCGTTAGCAACAGCCGAACCAATGGTTTCAGTAACGTCGGACTTGTCAAAGTTGAATGTTTCAGTACCAAATTGGTCTAAGTTGTTTTCAGCCTTAACGTCAATCCGAGACATTGTAGCAACTGATTCAACAGGATAGTCACCATTAGCACTTTCACCAGAAAGCATTGTTGCGTCAGTACCATCAAAGACGGCGTTAGCAACGTCTGAAACTTCCGCACGAGTAGGACGTGGGTTTTCTTGCATTGAATCAAGCATTTGAGTTGCAGTGATAACAGGCTTACCTAAAACATTGCAACGACGAATCATCCGCTTTTGTACCAAAGGTACGTTTTCTGCAGGAATTTCAACCCCCATGTCACCACGAGGAACCATTAAACCATCAGCAACTTGAATAATTTCTTCAAAGTTGTCAATTCCTTCTTGTGATTCAATCTTAGGGAAAATTTGGACATCTTCCATATTCTTTTCCTTCAAAAGTTCACGAATGTCTAAAACATCCTGTGCCTTCCGTACGAAGGAAGCAGAAATGTAGTTAATGCCATTATCCAAACCGAACCGAATATCACTAGAGTCCTTTTCAGTAATTCCAGGTAAGTTAATGGAAACACCAGGGGCGTTAACACCCTTCCGGGAACCAAGAATACCGTGGTTCAAAACTTTACATACAAGTTCCTTATTTGCTTCGTCTTTCTTTTCAACGAGCATGTCAATTAAACCATCATCGAAAAGAACATGGCCACCTTCATGAACATCATCATAAAGGCCTTCATAAGTAACAGCAATCTTGTCGTGAGTTCCTTCAATGCTATCATCCATTGAAATCCGTACTTCGTCACCAATGTTGTATTCGATCTTACCATCTTTTTGAACAGTAGTCCGAATTTCAGCACCTTTGGTATCAAGCATAATACCAACTTTTTTACCAGTGATTTCTTCAGCTTTGTGAACGTTGTTTAAACGACCAAGGTGTTCTGGATGATCACCATGTGAAAAATTAAAACGAAAAATATTAGCTCCCGCATTAATTAACTTAACAATTGTATCTACGTCCGTACTTGCTGGACCCAAGGTACTAACAATCTTGGTTTTCTTCATAACAAAATTCTCTCCTTTGCATTACTACCCCAATCAAATCTCACTTAGCAGTTTTGATTGTACAGTGCTATAATAACACGTTTTATTTTTTGTGTCTGTAACTTCAGGCCATTTTTTCACGTGAAAAGCTTCATTTTAGCACCTTTCTTATGAAAGCGGTTACTAATCAATTGCCTGTAATACAACGTTTGCGCTTCCAAAAATCTTGTTCAATAACTCACGAGATTTGCTAGAACTCTGAAGCCACATAGATCTGTCCAACAAGTTGGCCTTATTAGAAGCTTCATCAAATACCACCACCGGAACACTGCCGCTAATTTCACTTCTGTTTTCCTTTAATGCGTGTAATAGTTTTGATTGTGATTGTCCCTTCACTATCCTTACCACCCATCGCTGATTACTTTTGGAATTGGTAGTAATCAATCGTTGAACTGGGATGATTTCATTTGCAATTACTTGAGGACGGTTATTACGAAATTCCACAGTTCCATTGATGAGGACAATCCTTGATGGTTGGACAATATCAACATACCTTTGATATTGGTCAGGGAAAATAGTAACATCAACGCTTCCGGTTTCATCTGAAACACTTGCGAATGCCATTGGCTGGTGTGTCTTTTTGGTATTGATCTGCCGAAGTTGATTAATCATCACCAACATTTTGACATGTTCATTGACTTTAATATCAGATACCCGCTGTGTTCGTATTCTTTCGCGGACCTTCTGATACTGTGCGACTGGGTGACCAGAAATATAAACGCCAAGATACTCTTTTTCTTTTAACAAGCGGTATGTTAAAGGATATTCTTTTCGACGTTCCATCATCGGCTGCAAATCCGCGCTCTTAAACGCGAATTCATTACCGGCAAATAGTCCCGAGAGACCTTCTATCATTTCCGCACGATTATATCCTAAATGATCAAACGCACCGCTATAAATTAAAGGATTTATCAAGTTTTCTTTTTGCCATTTGTCTCCAATTCTCTGGACAAAGTCACCCAGATTTTTAAAGGGTCCACGCTGTCGTTCATCCATTATTGCTTGAATGAAGTCTCTACGCATTCCTTTAATCATTGTGAAGCCCATTTGAATATCGCCATTAATCAAAGAAAAACTTTCCTGGCTTTGGTTAATATCTGGCCCCTTAATTTTGAGACCAAATTTTTTGACATCTTCTAAATGGAGTTGTTCTTTATTAATATTTGGCTCGATCGACAATAAAGCCGTAAAAAATTCAGCAGGATAGTGGCATTTCAAATATGCCATTTCATATGCCATCTTAGAGTATGCGACCGCATGGGAACGGTTAAATCCATAGTTTGCAAACTGGTCGATATAATCAAAAACCTGCGTCGCAATCTGTTTACTGTAACCATTTTGAACCGCCCCATTAATGAACCGGCCGCGCATACTCTCCATTGTGGCTTGTTTTTTCTTACTCATTGCCCGACGCAACAAGTCGGCTTGACCTAAAGAAAATCCTGCCATCTTAGATGCTACTTGCATAACTTGCTCTTGGTAAACCAAAATTCCATACGTTGGTCCTAAAATTGGTTGCAAACTTTCATCTGGCAATACAATTTTTTCCTGACCATGTTTCCGTGCAATAAAATGGGGAATGTTTTCTAGTGGTCCCGGACGATACAAAGCATTGACCGCAACAATGTCTTCAAACGAATCTGGTTGCAGGTTAATTAACGTTTGGCGAATTCCAGTTGATTCAAACTGAAAAATTCCATCCGTAGCACCTTTTTGAAACAATTGAATTGTTGTCTGATCATTTAGCGGAACAGTAGTGATATCAAAATCCGGATCCTTTTGACGGATTAATTGCATCGCCTTATCCATAATTGACAAGTTACGTAATCCTAGAAAGTCCATCTTTAAAAGTCCGACAGATTCAACAATTTCTTTTGGAAACTGGGTCATTAACAACCCTTCTTCGTCATTACCCTTTTGCAAGGGCACGATCGTCCTTAAAGGAGAAGCTGACAAGACCACTCCGGCAGCGTGTGTCGAATAGTGCCGTGGTAGTCCTTCTAGTTGCTGTGCTGTTTGGATAATTAGTCGATTCATCGGGTTATCGATTATCAAATTCCTTAATGGCTGCGAATCTTTAACAGCTTCTGCCAATGTAATACTACGATGACGGGTTAGAGGTCTTAATATATCGATGATTTGCTCAATTTGATATTGGGGCACTCCAAAAACCCTTCCAACATCCCTTACAACTTGACGGGCAGCAAGTGTTCCAAATGTAATAATCTGTGCAACTCTTGAATGCCCATAACGCTTATGAACATATCCAAGAACCTGTTGACGACGATTATCAGGAATGTCCAGGTCAATATCCGGCATTTGAGCTCGTTCCGGATTTAAAAACCTTTCAAATAAAAGTCCGTATTGAAGCGGGTCCACATCTGTGATCGCTAATGCATAAGCCACTAATGACCCAGCTGCCGAACCACGACCAGGACCGGTCATAATTTTTGAGCGGTGAATAAAGTCCATTACATCCCAAACGATTAAAAAGTAGTCATCAAAGTTCATTTGATGAATTACCGTTAATTCGTGATCCAGTCGTTTTTTGTAATCTTGAATGGTCATATGAGGGGCTAACTGACGTTTTTTCAAACCGTCAATGCATAACTGTCTTAAGTAATCAGCGCTTGAAACGCCACCCGGAACGGGAAAGTGTGGTAACACTGGTTTTTGAAAATTCATCTTAAAGCCGCTTGACTGAACTAACAATTCATTATTCTTAACGGCCTCTTGCAACCCGGCTTCGTTATACAGCTTCGTTAATTCTTCTGCAGTCCTAAGATAATGAGCTCCCTTTTTTGAGGAAACTTCTAAAGGAGTTTGAATTTGATTACCACTACTAATTGAACGTAAGACTTGAGTAGAAAAATATTGGTCCGGGTTTAGGTAATCAACTCTTTCGTCAGCAATAGTTGGCAGACGATATTGCTTTGCCAAATCTTGAACTACCTGCCGCATCGTTTCGTCAAGGGTTAGGTTAATTCCCAAAAAAGACTGGACGTCCTGAATACTTAACCATTTTAAAAATTGCGCTGCTTCTTGATCCCCTTGCGCACCCAAAATTGGCGGGGTGGGATTAACAATGATAAAACAATGCTCTATATAATGAGATAAATCTTCCCTCGTTAAATCAACATCAGAGGTCATTCTCATAGTAGATAGTTGCATCAAGTTTTCATATCCCTGAAGATCACTGGCAATAGCAGTCAAACTAATTTTCTGATCATCTATGTCGTTTAACGATATGTTAAATTTTGCGCCAATGATAGGACTAATTTGGGATTCTTGTGCAGCTTTATAAAAATCAACTGCCCCATATAATACGTCATTATCAGTGAGGGCCATTGCGGAATAACCACGTTGGCGAGCTGCCGCTGCTAATTCTTTTGGACGAATAGTGCTTTGTAGCAGGCTGTATGTGCTATTAATATCAAGCGGTACCACTGCCATTTTTATCACCTCACCTTTCTTTTTAAAATTATAACAAACTTTGATTTTAGGTGGATTTCTTTTTTTCATTGTCATCGTAAGTTCCATCAAAATATGGTAGAATACAATTGTGATTATTAAAGGGGTGATACTCGTGAGACGAATTGTTGGAAGTATTATGGCCATTATTTGGGGTGGTATTCTAGGAATGCTTCTCGGTTACATTGGTGGTCAACTAGAAGCGGCACCAATTAGTTTTTTGAATGCTGCAATCATTGGGGCGTTGTTCGCAGTACTTGCTGCCAACATTGTTTATACAATAACTGATAAGGCTAATCCCCGTCGACAAAGCAAATAAAATAATTGGTTAACAATCTATTAAAGCTAACTAAACAAAAGAGGTTCCGTCATTTCTAACGGAGCCTCTTTTGTTTGAATTAGGAATTCTTTTCTAATTATTTTCAACATTCAACTTGTTCATTTCCAAAAGAACATCAATTACACGGTCCATTGTTTGTGCCGAAACATATTCAAAGCGACTGTGCATGTTTTCACCACCAGCAAATAAGTTTGGCGTTGGCAGACCCTTGTATGAAATTGTCGATCCATCTGTACCACCACGAACTGGGTAAATATCTGGCTTAATATCTAGGTCTTCCATTGCTTGCTTAGCAAGTTCAACGACTTCCATATGATCTTTTAAAGCGTCACGCAAGTTGTAATATTGATCATTAATGGTAACCTTAACACGATCCTCACCTAATTGAGCATTAATATCGTCGGCAACGGCTTCCAATGCATGCTTACGTTCGTTAAAAATGTCCTTATCATGATCACGAATCAAGTATTCCATCTGTGCGCTATCAACTTCGCCGCTAAACTTGTATAAGTGGAAGAATCCTTCCCGACCTTCTGTCCGTTCAGCACGATCATGATCTGGCAAACTATTATGAAAATCAATTCCCAATTGTAAGGCATTGATCATTGTGCCCTTGGCTACACCAGTGTGAACATTTTTCCCTTTAATATCAACTACTGCATGTGCTGCGTTGAAAGTTTCATATTCAAGTTCGCCTAAAGGTCCACCATCGACAGTGTATGCAAAATCAGCCCCGAATTCTTCTGGTTCAAAATGTTCAGCACCAATCCCAATTTCTTCGTCAGTGCCTAATCCAATTTGAATGGTGCCGTGCTTAATTTCAGGATGATTAATAAGATATTCGCAGAAAGTAATAATTTCTGCCACTCCAGATTTATCATCAGCCCCTAATAATGTAGAACCATCTGTTGTTACAAGTGTGTCACCTTGATACTTCTTTAATGATGGAAATTCACCTGGACTTAAAACAAATTCCCCATCTTGATCCAATTGAATGTCAGATGAGCCATCATAATCTTCAACAATTTGTGGGTTGACGTTATGAGCATTAAAGTCAGCTGTATCAACGTGCGCAATTAGACCGATGGTAGGAACATCATGATCTACGTTGCTTGGCAAGGTAGCTAGTAAATATGTTCCTGCTTTGTTAAAGCGAACATCAGATAAACCAATTTCCTTTAATTCCTTTTCCAATTCCTTTAAAAAGTCCATTTCCTTAGGATCAGAAGGAATAGTATCACTGTTTGGATTTGACCGTGTTTCAACTTTTACATACTTCAAAAAACGTGGTAGTAAGTTTTCATATTTCAAACTTGCCATAATTTAACACCTCATTTAATTAATATCAGACCGCTAATTGCTATGTCAGCTTGTCATAATTATATCATATTACAAATGTCGTCTATTTTGTTACAAAGCGAAATGGTTCCGTATTAATGGACGTTTCAATAATATCCACTGACCAATTATTCTTTTGCTTCCATTCCTCTAGTAGTTGATGAAGTCCCTTAACAGCTACACATTCAATGTGGTGACCCGGATCAACTACAACTAAACCATTAGCGAGAATGTCATGAGCAACGTGATAACTAACATCCCCAGTTACATAGGCATCAGCGTGTTTATCAACAGCTGTTTGATAAAACTCTGATCCAGAACCACCTAAAACTGCTACCCGTTTAATCTGACGGGTATCGCCTTTTTTGGCGATCAAACGTAATCCATTGATTTTAAAAACCTTTAAACAATAGTCAGCAAATTCATCAACGTTCATCGCATGTTGCAATTGTCCAATCCGACCCATTCCACGAGGAATTCCCGTTGCAGGATCGATATCTTTTTCCACTAACGGTACCGTATCTTGTAGTTGCAACTGGTCTGCTAACCAATCGTTCATCCCACCATTCACACTGTCTAAATTTGTATGTGCTGCATATACTGTAATTCCATTATTTAGAATCTTGGCATACATTGCATTCTGTGGATTTCTTGTATCTAGATCCTTAGCCGGGTGAAACATAACAGGATGGTGAGCAAAAATAAAGTCAACTTGCCGTTCAATTGCCTCGTCTACCACCTCTGGCCGTACATCTAAAGTCGTCATAATGCGCGTTACTGGTTTATCAGGGTTTCCAATTTGTAAGCCAACATGATCCCACGATTCGGCTAAACTAGGGTCACAAAACTTTTCAAATTGATTAATTATTTCTGTCCCGGTCGTCATCAGGTAACACTTCCTTAATCAAGTTAATTTTCTTTTGCATCGTCATCAAATGATCTTCTGGAATCGTCTTAGCTTGGCGCATTTGAACTACCGTTTTTTCACAACGTTTTAATTCCGCTTGCCATTTTGCATTAAAGATGGCTGAAGTCTGTTCCAACAGCAATGGTCCAAATAGTAATTCCTTTTCTCCATACCGAACTGGGCAGACAGTAGGTTCCGCAACAATAATTTCATAAATGTGATGATCCTCTTCCAAAATTTGTTCATTTTGAATTTGGTATTGATGGCTCATCAACCATTCACGAACCCGATTCTCACCAACGTTTGGTTGCAAGATCAATCTTTTCACTCCAGATAACCGATCTTGACCTTCATCTAAAATTTTCGCAATTAACGATCCACCCATACCAGCAATGGTTACTGTATCAATGCCATCATCCGTAGTAACTGCTGCTAAACCATCGGCTAATCTTGGAATTAATACTTTTTCTAATCCTAACTGTCTGATTTCTTTTTTTTCGTTTTCAAATGGTCCCTTCGCAACTTCTCCAGCAATTGCAAAGTTAATGCGATGGTTAATAATTAACGAAGCTGGCAAATATGCATGGTCCGATCCAATATCAGCTAAGCGGGCGCCTTGCGGGACATATTGTGCCACCGCCGTGAGCCGCTTTGAAAGATGGTGTGCATCCATCTTGCATCATTCCTTTTCAAAAAATTCAATACTTTTATTGTATATAACTTCATCAAAAAAAGCACGGTTTTTAATTCCGTGCTTTCTTTACTAGTCTAATGTATCAAGGTATTGCTTGATTTGATCCATTGCTTTTTGTAACTTTTCATCAGAAGCCGCATATGAAATCCGAATGTAGCCTTCACCACCTGCACCAAAGGCACTTCCTGGAATAACACCAACCTTAGCCTTCTTAGCTAAATCAAGTGCAAAGTTGAAATCATCCTTACCGAATTGAGCAGGAATCTTAGCAAAAACGTAAAAGGCTCCATCTGGCGTAGCAATATCAAAGCCCATCTTTTCCATACGGTCAACTACAAAGTCACGACGCTTTTGATATTCTTTCCGGAAAGCCACTGGATCTTCACGACCATTGTTTAAAGCTTCAACAGCAGCGTCTTGTGCAATGTCGTTAACACAAGTAACCATGAATCCATGCATCTTATAGATTTCACCAATCAGTGGTGCAGGGCCAGCAATATAACCTAGTCGCCATCCAGTCATAGCATGTGACTTCGATAAGCCAGATACTAACAATGTTTGTTCAGGATAAATTGTTGCTAATGAAAAATGTTCTTGATCATATGTTAATTCACTGTACATTTCGTCAGCGACAATCAAAATATTATTATCGTGCAGGATCTTACCTAACCGACGTAATAAGTCTTCTGGATAAGCCCGTCCAGTAGGGTTGCATGGGTAATTTAAGAGGATCATCTTAACATCACCATGCTTGTCAATTTCGCTCTGTAACTTTTCTGGAGTCAATACAAAGCCATCATCAGATGTATCAACTTGAATACATTCAGCACCAGTTAGCGTAATAATTGGGAAGTATAAAGAGAATACTGGAGTAGGTACCAAAACTTTGTCTCCAGGATTTAACAAACTAAAGGTAATCGCCGTTAAAGCCTCTGTTCCCCCATTAGTAATTAGAATTTCGTCTTCTGGATTATAATCAACATTCCGAGTATCAGCTAAGTACTTAGCAACTGCCTTCCGTAATTCTAACTTACCAGCAGCAGGTCCGTAGTGAGAATCATTGTCTCTAATTCCTTGAACGGCGGCTTCCTTAACGTGTTCTGGTACGTTAAAATCTGGTTCACCCAGAGTTAACTTCACTAACCCAGGAATAGATGAAATCTTCATATCAAAATCACGAATTGCTGAAGGACGAATTGCCTTAACATCATTGTTTACGTAGTTTTCCATACCCTTTGCAAGTTCTGGCATAATACATCATTCTCCTTTTCTACAGAATGTTTTCCAAACCAATAACTAATCCATTTAAATCATTGACTTTTTGTAAAGCAACTTTGACCCCGCTCATGAATGAACTCCGATCAAAAGAATCTTGCCGAATAGTCAACGCTTCACCTTTACCACCAAATAATACTTGTTCGTGAGCTACATATCCTGGGAGACGTACAGAATGAATCTTAATTCCTTCATAATCACCACCACGAACATCTTTCAACGTTTCAATTGTGTCAGGAGCGGTTTGATGAGGTTCCCGATTTTCGGCAATTAATTTGGCTGTGCTTAAAGCAGTTCCAGAAGGAGCATCCTTCTTATCCTCATGATGCATTTCAATAATTTCAACATCTGGGAAATATTTGGCAGCTTCCTTAGCAAATTTCATCAACAAAACTGCTGACATACCAAAGTTAGGAGCAATCAAACCACCTAAACCTTTATCTTTAGCTAACTGCTGTAAATCCTTTTCTTGATCATCTGTTAAACCTGTTGTACCGACAACTGGTCTAATTCCATGATTCAAAGCAAATTTAACATCTGGATAGACCGCAACTGGTGCTGTAAAGTCCAACCAAATATCAGCAACATCACCATCAATTTCGTCTAAGGAACCGTACAGTTTAGTATCTGCTGAAACATGGTACTTAGCCTGGTCGCCATCTTTAATTCCTAAGCCAAGACCTGCAGACACTTCAAAGCCATCGAGATCATTAATCATCTTAGTGGCATATTGTCCCATCGCTCCATTAATACCAGCAACTAATACTCTTTGCATCTTAATTTTCCTCCAAATTCAATGGTAACTTGCCATTTAAAGCATCTTTTGGCAGATCTAACGCAACTGCTAATTGTGCTTTTTCATCATCATTTAGGGTCATAATTGGCATTCGACAACCGCCGACATTAAATCCTTGAGCATTTAATAACGCCTTGACTGGTGATGGTGATGGGAACATAAATAATGCTGCCATCTTAGGAGTTAACCACCGTTGCAATTTGGCTGCTGATTGATAATCTCCTTTATACAGAGCATCATACATTGTACGCATTTGTGGTGTGTAGGAATGTGAGGCCACCGAGATAACCCCATTTGCACCCAATACACGTGCCGTTAATGCTTGTGCATCTTCACCAGAAAATACACAGAAGTCATCAGCTTTATGGTCAATAACGTATTCCATTTCCTCAAGTGAAGCACATTGCTTAACCCCTGCGATATTATCATGGTGTGATAATTCACAAATGGTTTCTTGAGACATCTTTGATCCAGTTCGACCAGGAATGTTATAAATAATGATTGGAATATTGACGTTGTCAGCCACAGTAGTGAAGTGAGCCTTCATCCCACGTTGATTTGGCTTGTTATAAGGTGGAACAACAACCAATGCGTAGTCAATGCCATCAATTTTACCAACTTCATTTGTGAAACTAATCGTTTCTTTTGTATTATTACTTCCAGTCCCAGCAATTACTGGTACTCGTCCATTAACAATTTGACCAAACTTAGTATACAATTCAATCTTTTCATCATGGGAAAGCTCCGGTGTTTCACCGGTAGTTCCGCCAATAACAAATCCATTGCTTCCTTGTTCAATGAGATAATTAGTTAATTTCTCTAAAGCATCAAAATCAATCTCATTGTTATCATTGAAAGGTGTAATAATCGCTGTTAATAAATCAGCATCTGCTAACTTCATTATTATTCCTCCTTAGCATTCATACGATATTCCAAGAAACCAGTAATTGCATCAATGCCCCGTTTAATCGAGGATTCTTTTGGAGTCAAAGTTGCGGAATGCAATTGTGAATCATCCTCAACCCCTAACCAGAACATTGTGCCTGGAAATTTAGCTAATAGGTAACCAAAATCTTCACCAGTCATTGCGGGCTTCGTTTCAATAAAGTTGACATTCTTTGCATCTGACATGTATTGAATAAAGCGTTTTGTTAACTTGGGATTGTTCTCAACTGGCCAATAACCACCCTGATTCAATCCTAATGTAACTTTAACACCAAAGCTGGCCTCAATACCATTGCATACTTCTTGTAAACGCTTGTCAATTAAAAGAATCATGTCTTGAGTTAATCCACGAATGGTTCCCTCAATTCGTGCATGGCCTGCAATCACGTTTCGAATGGTCCCAGCAGTGATTTTCCCTAAAGTAATCACACCACTGTCAATGGGATCAATACTTCGTGAAACAATCGTTTGGACCTGTACAATTAAATTGGCAGCAGCTACAACCGCATCATTAGCATCTTGAGGGAAGGCCGCATGACCACCCTTTCCTTCAATGTCAATGTTAACTTCCGTGGTCCCGGCAAATAACGTCCCCATTCGACAGCCAATAGCACCTGCAGGAAGTTCGGGATTATCATGCAATCCATAAAACTCGTCTGGTTTCCATTGTCCCTTAAATAGTCCTAGTTCATAAGCTCTTTTTCCACCAGCTTCACTTTCTTCCGCCGGTTGGAAGAAGAATAGCAGATTATCTTTTGGCTGATGCTCACTAAAGTAGCTTAATACTCCTAAGGCAACCGTCATATGAATGTCATGACCACACGCGTGCATCACGCCAGGATGGGTAGACTTGTAAGGTAAACCAGTTTTTTCTTCAACTGGTAACGCATCAATATCAGTCCGGTAGCCAATTGTTCTTTCAGGTTGACTACCATGTATCAAAACCATCAGAGCAGTTGGCAATTCTTCAAATTCCTTAACTTCCAGATGTTCTTGATTCATGGCTTGAATGACCTTCATTAGGTAAGCATGTGTCTCAACTTCATGTAAGGCCAATTCTGGAATTTGGTGTAAATGACGACGAATTTTGATTAATTCTTCTTCTTTTAATTCTGCCATAATTATAACTTTCTCAAATCATCTTCCAGACCAGTTTTGCTATCTGTCTTCGCATCAACATTCTTAACAAACTTGGCTGGAACACCGGCTACAACTGTGTGAGGTTCAACATCATGAGTTACAACAGCACCAGCTGCTACAACGGCACCTTCACCAATATGAACCCCTTCAAGAACCACTGCGTTAGCACCAATCAAAACATTATCGTCAACCCGAACTGGTTCAGCAGAAGCAGGTTCAATCACTCCAGCTAATACAGTACCGGCACCAATATGACAATGCTTTCCAACAATGGCACGACCACCAAGGATTGTGCCCATATCAATCATGGTTCCTTCACCGATTTCTGCACCAATATTAATTGTAGCGCCCATCATAACCACTGCATTGTCACCAATTACAACTTGGTCACGGATGGTTGCACCAGGTTCAATCCGAGCATTAATGTTCTTCAAGTCTAACAATGGTACAGCAGAATTACGGGCATCATTTTCAACATGCATCCCATCAAATTCTGACTTATGCTGATCTAAAAATGGCTTTAAAACTTCCCAATCGCCAAAAACTGTAGCTGTATGTTCTTCAACATATGCATCTGCTTCAGCAGGAAATTGTAATTTGGATAAATCTTTTCCACGAAGATATACTTTTACAGGAGTCTTTTTGGGAGCATTTCCAATATAATTAATAATACTTTGCGCATCTAATTTTGCCATTTTCATACCTCTTTCTATTATTACAATGAGTAGTTTAGATCCAAATGAGTTAAGTCATCATAACTTTCACGCTTAATAACTAACTGATCACGACCATTTTCGACAAATACTACAGCTGGGCGTGGATTACGGTTATAGTTTGAAGCCATCGCGTAATCATAAGCACCCGTATCCAACATCACGAGCACGTCACCTGGATGTGTTTCAGGCAGTGGTTGACGATCACTTAAAATATCTCCAGATTCACAATACTTCCCAGCAATGCGAACTTCTTCGATATTTTGAGCTTGCGGGTCACGCGCCAGCACCGCTTCATACTTAGCATTATAAAGTGCTGGGCGAATATTATCACCCATTCCGCCATCAACACTTACATACGGTAAGAGGCCCGGAATATCTTTCCTTGAACCTATAGTATATAACGTATATCCTGCTGGGCCAACTATTGATCGACCGGGTTCAATCCAAATAGCCGGCATATCAATACCTGATTCTTGAGCTGATTTTTTTACTACATCTATAATGGCCCGTACAAAATCTTCAGGATGAATTGGATGATCGTCAGCAGAGTATTTAATTCCAAAACCGCCACCAACGTTCAAAATCTTAGTATGAAAATCATACTTTTCTTGCCAATCTGCGGCAATTTGAACTAACTTGTGAGCGACACCCTTAAATCCCTGCACATCAAAAATTTGTGAACCAATATGAGCATGGATACCAGTAACATTGATTTGCGAAATTGCCATTAGCTCACGCAATGCTTTATCTGCCTGGCCAGAGTCAACATCAAACCCGAATTTGCTGTCAACTTGTCCTGTGGCAATATACGAATTAGTATGCGCCGCTATTCCAGGAGTAATTCGTAACTGAACGTTCACTCGCTTTGAAGAATCAGCAATCAATTGCTTTAATAAATCAATTTCATGGAAATTATCTACAACGATCGTACCAACGCCATGCTCCAAGGCCATTGATAGTTCAGCTTCTGACTTATTGTTACCATGGAAGCTAATTTTTTCCATCGGGAAATCGGCTTTGATTGCCGTAGCCAGTTCACCACCAGAAACAACATCAATATGTGCTTGTTCTTGCTTCATAACTTGATAAATCGCAACCGAAGCAAACGCCTTACTTGCATAACTTACTTCGTATTCAACATGTTCTTGTTCGAAGACATTTCGAAACCGATGAATTTGATCACGAATTTTAGCAACGTCATAAACTAAAACCGGTGTTCCATATTTGTCAGCTAATGTTAGGGCATCAACTCCACCAATCTGAAGATGACCAGACGAATTAATATCTGCTGCCTTAATTTGATCATTCATTAAATTCTCACCCAGCTCTCTATTTGCCATTTCGAAGAGAAAAAAATCCCGGTACACAATGCGCATACCGGGACATTCATATTATTTATCCAGTAGTCGATAGCGCACCGCAAGCTGATATTGTCTTGCGACAGTCCGTAGTTTATTCAACCACGACCCAGCTCAGTGACTTATTACCATCATCACCGCTTCGGCGACCGCCCCTTTTACAGTTAGTCATCATCAGGTAAAAACTCGTAACCATTACTTATGTTGGTCGCTCCTCTTCGATTTGTTTATACTATAATTCGTAACTATATCCCCGTCAATAGTAAATCAACAGAAATTCTCATCATTTTCACATTTTTCAACAATTGTCATATTAACTTCTCTAGTGTTTTGTTTGCAAGCACCCTTATTAATGGTAAAATCCTAGATAATAAACTTTTAATTAAAGAAGGTAAAAAGATGAAAGTTGTTAAATTCGGTGGTAGCTCATTAGCTAACGGTGAATCATTTGAACATGCGATTTCGATTATTAATGCCCAGCCTGAAAGACAAATTGTGGTTACTTCAGCTCCTGGAAAACGGTTTAAAGATGATATTAAAGTTACCGATCTATTAATTAACTATGCCAATGCAGTCCTAAAACATAATGACTATAGTGTCATTCAAAATGATATTTTTTCTCGTTATGAAGAAATTGGCCAATACTTCGGTGTCGACCGAGCTGCTCTATCTACCATTCATCAAATTATTGTAGAGTTGCCAAACAAAGATTATCCGAACGATGATTACCTAATGGCTGCATTCAAGGCTCATGGTGAACGATTAAATGCTCGTTTAATGGCACTGGTTTTACAAAAGAAAGGTATTAATGCACGTTTTGTTGACCCGAAAGAAGCTGGTTTGATCGTCGATGGTGAACCAAATAATGCTATTGTAGATCCGCAAACTTACGTAAACCTTGCCCATTTTGATTATCAAAATGATGAAAAACTTATTTTCCCAGGTTTCTTTGGTTTTACGATTGATGGGAATATCGCTACTTTCTCACGTGGTGGATCTGACATTACGGGCGCAATTTTAGCTCGTGGCTTTAATGCCGATCTCTACGAAAACTTTACTGATGTGGACGCAATTTTTTCTGCAAATCCTGCATTAGTAGATCATCCTCAACCTATTAAACGGATGACTTATCGTGAAATGCGTGAATTATCATACGCTGGTTTCTCTGTTTTCCATGATGAGGCTTTAATTCCTGCTATCCAAGGAAACATCGTTGTTAACGTAAAGAACACCCAAGCTCCAGAAAAACCTGGTACATTGATTGTTCCTAACCAAGGATTCAAACCACAACAAATTGTTACAGGTATTGCCGGCGGTAAACACTATGCAGCTCTCTACTTACACAAGTACTTGCTAAATCGTGAAGCTGGATTTACACTAAAGATTCTAGAAATTTTAAATAAGTATGGGGTTCCTTATGAACATATGCCATCGGGAATTGATGATATAACAATTATTTTTGACCGCAAATTAATCTCAGATGACATGGTTCAAACCATCTGTGATGAAGTCAAAGCAACTGTTAATCCAGATAGCCTTGAATGGATTGATGATTATGCCATTATTATGGTTGTCGGTGAAGGAATGCTGAATCGGGTTGGTGTGGCAGCAGGTATTTTTGATGAATTAGCTGCACAAAACATTCGTATTTCCATGATTAATCAAGGTGCTTCCCGCATTTCTATCATGATTGGTACTTATAAAAAAGATGCCGATAATGCAATTCGTGCAATTTATCGTCACTTTTTCCCTAAAAATAACTAAGGAGGAGTTTGCGATGGTTCAATTATTAAAAGTCCATGGTTCCCAAAATAAGTTTTTCATTTTAGATCAAACTACACTTGAGCATCAATTAACGGATCCTGAACTAGTTGCTCTAACAAAACAGATTACGGATCCAGAGAAAGGATTACTTCACGGTGCTGATGGTTTATTGGTTGTTAATCATTCCGATCATCCCGGAGCAACAGCTCAGATGCGGGTTATTAACGCGGATGGTAGCGAAGCATCCATGTGTGGTAATGGTATTCGCACAGTGGCGCGGTACGTTGCTGAAAAAGAACATCAAAATGAATTTAAAATTGAAACAATGAAAGCTGATTTAAAGGTAGCTAAGCATCAACCATTTACAGATGGAGTACCTGCCTATGCAGCTGAAATTTCTCCAGTTTCTTTTGATAAGAAAGCTCTGCCTTTCGACAATTTAGGTGGTGAGAGGATTGTTGATGAATATGTACCAGAATTAGCTCCTGGTTTAAAGTTCACCTCAATTGCCGTTCCCAATCCACATTTAATTGCATTCATGGATAAGGAGACCATTACTGGACCGCTCCTTGGTGAACTGGGAAGTTATCTAAACAGTGATAATCCATACTATTCAGATGGCGTCAATGTTAACTTTGCTACTATTCTTGGTAAAAATAAGTTATTTGTTCGAACATTCGAACGGGGTGTTGGTTATACAAATGCTTGTGGTACTGGAATGTCAGCCACATCGCTAGCTTTTGCATTAACTCATCCCGACATGGCCGATCTTAACACACCAATCACTGTCTACAATCCAGGTGGAATGGTACAAACAATTGTTCATTTTGATAATCACCAATATTGGATTGAGTTAATTGGTAATGCTACAGTTACACACAAGATTGATGTTGACGAACAAGCATTACATGATGCAGATGTATCTGCACAAAATGCGACAATCACTAAAACTGAAGAACAATCAGCTTACGAACAAATGGTAAATTCCCTACCTAAGACAGTTCAAGTTGATGTTAAGGAATAGTTTCTTAACTAACAAAAAGAGGATTTGGTATCACAAACCAAATCCTCTTTTTTAGCACCTATTATTCCAAGAAGTCTTTCAATTGTTTTGAACGTGATGGATGACGTAATTTCCGTAAAGCTTTGGCTTCAATTTGCCGAATTCGTTCACGGGTAACGCCGAATACTTTCCCCACTTCTTCCAAAGTGCGTGTCCGACCATCATCAAGTCCAAACCGTAATCTCAACACATTTTCTTCACGATCTGTTAACGTATCCAAAACATTTTCCAGTTGTTTCTTCATCATTTCATATGCTGCGTGATCAGCTGGACTAGTAGCATCGTGGTCCTCAATGAAATCACCCAAATGTGAATCGTCCTCTTCACCAATTGGTGTTTCCAAAGAAACCGGTTCTTGAGCGATCTTCAAGATATCCCTAACCTTCTTAGTTGGCATATCCATTTCAGCACCAATTTCTTCTGGTAATGGCTCACGACCTAAGTCTTGAAGTAACTGACGTTGAATCCGGATTAACTTGTTAATTGTTTCAACCATATGTACTGGAATCCGGATTGTCCGTGCTTGGTCCGCAATGGCACGGGTAATCGCTTGACGAATCCACCATGTAGCATAAGTTGAAAACTTAAAACCTTTGCGGTAGTCGAATTTTTCAACCGCCTTCATCAGTCCCATATTACCTTCTTGAATCAGGTCTAAGAACTGCATTCCACGACCAACGTACCGCTTAGCAATGGAAACCACGAGTCGGAGGTTTGCTTCGGCAAGCTCTTGCTTGGCAGTTTCGTCCCCTTTCTCAATTCGCAATGCCAATTCAACTTCTTGATCAGCGGTTAATAAGTTAACTCGACCAATTTCCTTTAAATACATCCGAACCGGATCATTAATTTTTACCCCGGTTGGTGCGGAAGTGTCACGATCGTTAACCGCCTTTTGAGATAATTTTTCGGTAGCCTTAAGAGCACGTGGGTCTGGATCGCCATTGTCATCCACAACACTGATTCCGGCATCTTCAATGTTTTGCATTAAATTATCCAAGCCGTCAGCATTTAACTTAAACGGAGCAGCGATTTGTTCACTTAATTCATCATATTTAATATTTTTAGCCTTTTTATACTGGCGAATTAACTTGCCGACTGCTTGATCATACTTTTTTTGGTCAAAATTCTCATCATTAGAGATTACAAGTTGTTTTTTTGCCTTTGCCATATTAGTTTAATTCCTCCGTTTTTATTTTTTGTTGGTGTTGGTAGAGGGTTACCAACTCACTTGCCAATTTTGTTGTCAATTCTTGATCATTCATCATTGCCGCTTCATTTAAAGCTGCTTTTTTTGCTTTAATCTGCTGTTCTAATGGTGCATCATTTATAATCACCCGAATGCAGTCGTTCACAGCATCATCATTAATATTATCATCTAGAGATAGTTCTGCGACCTGCGTTAAAATTCGTTGTTGATTTTGATTTGTTGCCCGATCCATCAAGGCAGCAGTTGAAAATTCCTGATGATCAACAAAATATTCCTGTATCTTAGTATACAACTCTTGATAATCACCATCGACAAATTTGAAAGATTTGTTGTTTTGGAGTGACAACCGCACCCCTTCATCATTGATATAATACTTCAATAATCGCTGCTCTGCACGTTCTAATTTTGATACTACAGTAGCAGTTTGCCCTTGATCATAAATTGCTGATGAACTATTACTCGTTACACGTTGCTGAACACTTTTCCTCTTTGAAGTAGCGGACGTTCTTTGAACATGTGGAATAATCTCGTCTAGCTGTCTCTTTAAACTCTCCTTATCTAAGGAAAATTCATCCGCTAATTTTTGTAGATATAAATCACGTGCTACTGGCTCAGAAACTTGGCCAATTACCCGTAATGCTGCATTCAAGTATCCTAAGAGCTCATCTTGATTTTTTAAATTTAACCCCCGTTGCAAATAACGCAAATGAAATTCAACGGGATTCTCTTGTGAATTCTGCAGATAATCTTTAAATTTAATGCCGCCATATTTCTGTACATACTCGTCAGGGTCAATTCCGGCCGGAAGTTGAATGATTTGAAGTGACAAACGAGGAGCATTATTTTCAAACATTTGAATTGCTCGATAAATTGCGTTTTGTCCTGGATCATCACCATCGTAGCAGATATTAACATGGGTTGTTATTCTTTGAATCGTTCTGATTTGGTCCTCAGTTAAATTGGTTCCCATCGACGCAATCCCATTTTCAACACCCGCTCCATAAGCAGAAATCACATCCATAAACCCTTCAAAAAGGGTCAATGACCCCGTTTGACGTGCTGCCTTTTTGGCAACATTCAAGTTAAATAACGTTCGACTTTTATTAAAAATCTCAGTCTCAGGACTATTCATATATTTCGGCTCGTTATCATTTCCTTTTGGAGCTAAAATTCGCCCGGAAAAGGCAACAACATGCCCGTTTTCATTCATAATCGGGTACATTACCCGACCATGAAAACGATCATGTAAGTCACCATTGCGATCCTCAGTAAATAATCCAGATTTACGAAGTAGCTGATAATCAATGTCTTGATTTTGAGTATACTGGAGCAAAATTTCTCCATCAGCATTATTTTCCGGAGCAAACCCTAAGTTAAATTGATCAATTAGTGCTCTGCTCATTCCACGATGGAGCAAATACTGCATAGCGGGTCTCCCTGCTTCCGTATTCACAAGAATATGGTGATACAACTTTGCCACTTGATCATGGAGCTGTACTAATTGGCCCCGCGGGCTAGTGTCGACCTTAGTTTGCGATTGTGAAGAATATTGGCTTGGGATACTAATATTACTCATTTCCGCAACTTTTTGCACTGCCTCTGGAAATGATAGATTATGAAGTTGCTGAAGAAAGCCAAAAACGTTCCCACTCCGGTGACAGCTAAAACAGTAGAAAAACTGCTTTTGCTCATTTACGGCAAATGACGGTGTATCATCTCGATGAAATGGGCAATGACCCATTAAATTTTTGCCTTGTTTCTTGAGTTGAACGTCCTGGCTAATTACATCCACAATATTAACTGAATCACGAATTTGGTCAATTAATTCATTTGGAATTCTTGCCACATCGTCTCCTCCAGTCATATAAAATAGTTGCGAAAGGTCGCTTTCCAAAACGGATTGCGACCTTTCCTAAACAATACCTAATTTAACCAATTAACATGATACCACAATTAACTAAATAATCCAATAGTTATTTAACAATTAATAAATCTAAATTACCCAATTCCTTAGTCATATTTGCGATTTCTTGCAACTGAGCTAATCGATTATTCTTGATTTGTTCATCCTTGTCCATAATCATATTTTCATCAAAATATTCAGTAATGACTGAAGACAATGACCGTAGACTACGAAGATCTTTATCCATATCTTCTTGAGAGAAATCATCTGCAACATTATTTACCGCATTGAAGAGCTTTTCTTCGGAAGGGTTTTGGAATAATTGTGAATTAATGTTTGAATCTTGACCCTGACCTTTCTTAGCAATTCTAAGTACCCGTGTCAGTGCCTCAATATCATCCTTAAAGCCGTCATCATCTTTTTGTTCATTAATGGATTTTGCAGCTGCCAAAATATTTACGATATCATATTGATTCGTATCGGTAACTGCATCAACAATGTCATGACGCATTTTTTCTGCATTAAAGAATTGTTTAAGACGATCCATAAAGAATTCACGTACTTGACCAGCATTCTTTTGATAATCAAATTTAGTTTCGATTCCAGCTTTTTGAATTGCATCTGCAAATTCTGACTGCATGTCTAGTAGTGGCAAATGCCATCCCTGCTCTGCCATCATTCTTACAATACCGTAAGCCTGACGCCGTAGTGCATATGGGTCGTTAGATCCTGAAGGAATCATACCAGTTGCAAAGAAACTAATAATACTGTCAAGTTTATCGGCAATTGCCAAAACTGTCCCAATCTTTGTACTTGGAAGATCTCCTTCTGCTGAAATCGGCATGTAGTGTTCCCGAATAGCAGCTGCAACACTCGCCTTTTCACCAAACAGTTTGGCATAAATTTCGCCCATGATCCCTTGAAGTTCAGCGAATTCTCCTACCATTTGAGTAGTTAAGTCAAATTTATAAATGTGTGCTGCACGATCTAGGTCAGCTAGCTCCTCGTCATTTAGATTTAATTTCTTGCCCAAAATTTGAGCAATTACAGCAGTGCGGGCCATCTTGTCATACATTGAACTGATCTTATCATGGAAACTAACTTTCTTTAATCGTTCAACATATTGATCAATCGAAAGTTTTTGGTCCTCTTCATAGAAGAATTGAGCATCTTCCAAACGAGGCACCAGTACCCGTTCATTACCTTTAATGACATTTTCGATGAATTTAGTATTTCCGTTCCGAACTGAAATAAAGTGTGGAAGAAGTTTCCCATCATGATCACGAACACAGAAGAATCGTTGATTATCCTTCATAGAAGTAATTAAAACAGCATCTGGCAATGCTAAATATTTCTTGTCAAATGAACCTGCAAAAGCTGTTGGCCATTCAACTAAGTTATTAACTTCTTCTAACAAATCGGCATCCCAGTCGATTTGCCAATCATGTTCGTTGATAATCTTGTTAATTTGTTCTTTAATTAATTGCTTCCGTTGCGCCTGATCAGCAATAACAAAATCATCATGAAGGGTTTGTTCATAAGATTCAGCAGAAGCAATTTCAACAGGGTGCCCTAGGAAGCGATGACCTTGAGTCTGGCGACCTGCATGGACATCTAAAATGCTAAATGGCACTACTTCATCATTTAGCAATGATACTAACCACCTAATTGGTCGAATAAATTGCAGGTTATTATATCCCCACTTCATAAGGGTTGGGAAGTTCATGGACGTAATAACTTTTGGTAACCCTTGTAATACTTCAGCAACGCTCTTTCCAGCAATATGCTTTTCAACAAAAACATATTCAGTGCCTTTAACATCCTTAAATTCAATATCATCAACAGTAGCTCCTTGGCCTCGTGTGAAACCAATTGCTGCCTTAGTCCAATTACCATCTTGATCTTGGGCAATTTTCTTAGCTGGTCCCTTTACTGACTCATCAATATCAGGTTGTTTATCACTCAATCCTTCAATTAATAATGCCATCCGCCGTGGAGTAGCATATTCTCGAATACTATCAAAGGTAATGCGTTGTTCCTTAAGATATTTTGCCACACGCTCGTGTAATTGCTTAATGCTTGGCGTTACAACATGAGCGGGCATTTCTTCGACTCCAACTTCAAGTAAGTATGAATTAGCCATGTTACTTTTCCCCCTTTTGTGCCTTCTGGGCTTTTTTCGCAGCTTGCTTAGCAGCACGTTCCTTAGCTTTTTCAGCCTTCTTAGTATATTCATCCACCGTTTGTTGACGAACTTTTTCATCATGAATTAATGGGAAGCCAAGTTTCCGACGTTCTTCAACAAAGGCCTTGGCAATAGATTTTGCCATAATACGAATTCTGTGTAAGTAACCGGCCCGTTCAGTAACAGAAACAGCACCGCGAGCATCTAATAAGTTAAAGGTATGGCTACACTTTAAAACATAATCATATGCCGGGTGAACTAGTCCCAATTTAATTAACCGTTTAGCCTCTGATTCGTAGTTATTAAAGGCTTCTAGCAGCATCTCCTGATTACTTTCTTCAAATGAATATTTAGAATGTTCATATTCAGGTTCTTTGAAGATGTCACCGTACAAAACACCATCTGCCCATTCCAAATCATAGACTGAATCAACATTTTGAATATATTCAGCAAGTCGTTCCAAACCATAGGTAACTTCTGAAGCGACCGGATTCATAGTTAATTCACCCACTACTTGGAAGTATGTAAATTGAGTGACTTCCATCCCATCGAGCCATACTTCCCAACCAACACCGGCACAACCCATTGATGGATTCTCCCAGTTGTCTTCCACAAAGCGGATATCATGTTCTAGAGGATCAATCCCTAATTGCTTTAAACTACCCAAGTAGAGTTCTTGAATATTATCTGGTGATGGCTTCATTAATACTTGGAATTGGTGGTGCTGGTATAACCGGTTTGGGTTCTCACCATATCGACCATCAGCTGGACGGCGTGATGGTTCAACATATGCGACGTTCCATGGTTCAGGACCAATGGCCCGTAAAAAAGTGTATGGACTCATTGTTCCGGCACCTTTTTCGTTGTCATAGGCCTGCATTAACATACATCCTTGATCTGCCCAGTATTTTTCCAGAGTAAAGATAATATCTTGCACTGTTAACTTCTTTGTCATAATTGTGCTCCTTTCAGAAAAAAAGCCCCTGCAATGGCACTAAGGCCACTGCAGGGACGAATGAATCGCGGTTCCACCCTGCTTTTTCACATCTCTGTGAAACAGCTTAATTCATCTTAACTGCTAGAGTGCCATTCACTAAATAGATTTACAAGGCTTACACCATTCCTTGCTCGCTGACAAAATCACTTTTAGGAAACTCTCCGTCTTCGTTAAACTCATTTAATTTACACTTTATAATCATACAACCATGTTAAAAAAAGTCAATTTGATATGCTAAAAAAGATTATTTTTCACGCCAATTTTTTAATTGAGCGGTCCAAGTACCCATTTGGTCAATGAATCTTTTACTTTTTAACCGCAATCCAACCTGGTCACCATAAATTTTATCTAATGCCCATCGTAAATTCCTTTTCACTAGTGGATCAACTTTAATCTCATGAACCTTTTTTAAATTCAAGGTAGCAAAAAAGCGTAAGTAGTTGACTGTTTTGGGGTCTAAGTGCAAGCGATGCGGGTCTTGATCAAAATGATTAATACAAATTAATCCACCATAAGCTTCAGAATAATCCATGACCTTTTCTGTACGCCCACAAATTACGCAATGCCGCCACTCAGGTAGTATCCCAAATCGTCCTAATAGTTGTACTTCAATGACATTTACTACAATTTGCGGATCACGTACCTTTTCAATCAAGTGAAGAGCAGCCATCACTTGGTCATACCATCCGCCAATGTTTTTTCCGTCATCAAATGCGCGATCTACTAATTCTAAAAGATAAGTAGCATAAGCATTAGCATTAATATCGGTTGCAATGTGAGTTAAATGGTTAGATTCTTGAACGCTGATGATGTAATTCAAGCGGTCCTTAGACAACCAGCCAACATATTGGCCATAAGTAAACGGCAAAAGATCACTTGCCATCTTAAAGTTTTTCCGTCGGGCACCCCGTACTAAAAACATTGCTGGTCCTTGTTTATCAGTTAGGAACTTGATCAATTGGTCATGCTCACGGTAATCTCTTACCTGCATCACCACTCCATTAAATAGTTCATTAACTCTTGTCATCTACTCACCTCGCTAAGAACAATTGGGGCGTGACAGAAGTGGTTTGCGACTTCGTTTTCACACCCCGTCGACACGTAGTTAGCCTGTAGAAAGCAACAATAGGGGGCCCAGCGATCGGTTTACCGAGTGCTAGGTCCCATTGTTGTACTACGTTATTCGTATTTAATAATTTAAGCCTTAATTATGTCACAGCTCCATAGCAAATTAATAATCTGTTTTACGATAACCGTAGTCTTTCAGCATTGCAGACTTATCACGCCAACCTGGAACCACCTTTACCCACAATTGAAGGTAAACGTGATCACCTAACAAGTGTTCAATATCTTGACGCGCTAGCTGACCAATTTTTTTCAACATTTGGCCCTTTTTGCCAATAATAATTCCCTTTTGTCCCGGTCGCTCAACAATAATATTGGCACTAATATGCACAGTATCATTATCTTCCCGCTTAATTGAAGTGACATCAATTGCGACCGAATGCGGAACCTCTTCACGCGTTAATTGAAAGACCTTTTCCCTAATCATTTCAGCGATTACAAATCTTTCTGGATGGTCCGAAATTTGGTCATCAGGATAATATTGCGGACCAACTGGTAACTCTTGAACTAGTTCATTCATTAACGTATTCACATTATTACCTTGTAATGCAGAAACTGGGACAATATCCTTAAATGGCAAAGCATCTTTATATTGTGCAACAATATCTGGTAATTCATTTGGATTAACTGTGTCAATTTTATTTACCACTAAATAAATTGGCTGATTAATGTCTTTCAGATGATTAATAATAAAATCATCACCTGGGCCACGTTTTTCGTCTGCCGCTACTACGTATAAAACGGCATCCACTTCTGATAGAGCAGACATTGTTGACCGTTCCATAAAATCGCCTAACTTAGTTTTTGGCTTATGAACACCAGGTGTATCAATAAAAACAATTTGTGCATTTTTGGTAGTATAAATACCTTGAATTTTGTTACGCGTCGTTTGTGCAACGTTAGACATAATTGCTACTTTCTGACCAACAATATAGTTAAGTAATGTCGATTTACCAACGTTAGGCCGCCCGATCAAGGCAACAAAACCTGAATGAAATTCTTGATTATCCACTCTTTATCCTCCAAATACTGCCATCAACCGGGGTATAAAAATAATTAGACCAACAATTACCGCAAAGACTGCAGCAATTAAAACACCACCAGCTGAGACATCCTTAATTTTTTTGACATTAAAATCAAATTGGTGACCAACAACCAAGTCACAAAATGATTCGGCCACCGTATTCATAAATTCAGCAGAAAAAACCGTAAAGATTGCCAAAAATAACCATAACCATTCCCAAGCTGCTACCTTCAACAATAGTCCGCAAATAATGACAATCACACTAGCGGCCAAATGGTAGCGCATGTTCCGTTCTTTTGAAATCACCATCCAAATACCTTGACTAGCATGACTCATTGCCTGTATTAAGCGGTGGTTTTTAGTTACTTGGTGTTTATCTTTTGAGTCCATACGCATCTAAAATTTTCTCCTGTAAGCTAAACATCTTTTCTTCGTCTGCAGGCTCCTCATGATCATAACCATTTAAATGTAAGAAACCATGGACAACCAGAAAGCCTAGTTCACGATCTTCAGAATGTCCCAGAAATAACGCCTGTTCTTTCACCTTATCGATCGAAATAAATAAATCTCCTAAATCTTTGGGAATCATTGCCGCCATTTCATCATCCATTACAATCTTTTCATCGTCATCGTTAATTGCAAATGAAATCACATCTGTCGCACGGTCTACTCCCCGGTATTTAGCATTAATTTCTTTAATTTCAGGATTTTTAACAAACGTTAACGACATTTCATCATTATCTTTGAGTTGTAACTGTTCCGCTGCAAAAGCCAACAATTTTTCAGCTAGTTGACGTTGATGGCTTGTCAACTCACCTTGGGTATGATCATACAATTCTAAATCCATTATGCTTTCTCCTGATTAGCATTTTCCTCATAAGCAGTAATAATCTTGGCCACAACCGGATGACGAACAACGTCTTCTGCACTAAAATGAACAAATTCGATTGATGGAACATTAGCCAATATTTTTTGGGCACTAATTAAACCACTTCGGGAACCATGCGGTAAATCAATCTGTGAAACATCTCCGTTAACTACCATCTTAGAGCCAAATCCTAGACGAGTTAGAAACATTTTCATTTGAGCATTAGTCGTATTCTGGGCCTCATCCAAAATAACGAATGCATTGTCTAATGTTCGACCACGCATATATGCCAAGGGGGCAATTTCAATAACATCACGTTCCATTAGTCTTTCAGTATGATCAGCACCAAAAATGCCATTCAAGGCATCATAAATGGGACGCAGATATGGATCAACCTTTTCCTTAAGGTCACCAGGTAGAAAACCTAAACTCTCCCCAGCTTCCACGGCTGGACGAGTTAAAACGATCCGTTCCACTTCTCCACGCTTTAGTGCCGCAATCGCCATCGCCACAGCCAGATACGTCTTCCCAGTTCCGGCCGGGCCAATGCCAAAAGTAATATCATTATCTTTCATCGCATGAACATACTGACGCTGTCCAAAATTCTTAACCCGAATTGGCCGCCCCTTCCGGTCATTGATAATCTTTTCATTATAAAGATCAGCAAAATACTTTAATGTTCCCCGATGAGACATTTTCATCGCACTTACAATATCAGTGCTACTGATCATAATGCCTTGCGTTAACAGATCTACTAAACTCTGCAAAACATCCATGGTCAAATGGACATCCTCTTGTTCACCAGTGATTTTTAACTCTGTTCCAAAAGGATTAACTTGAACATTCATCCCTTCTTCAATGAGGGCAACATATTTATCCTGAGTTCCTAATAATCCAACCTCTACTTGCGGATTATCAATTTCAAAACTCATGGTAATTTCTTTTGCATCAGCTGCCAAAAACATTTCTCCTTTACTTTTTTTCTCATTATAGCATACGTTATTACGGTAATTTTACCTAGTTTACAGCTATCCATAATCAAGAACTTCGAATCGTTTCACACATTCCATCAATATGAAAAACCGCTAACAATGAAATCAAGATGCTAGCGGTTTCCCTGTGTTTTAAAAGTTGTATATTCTACTGAACTTGGCATTTTGTCAGCACTAATCATTCAAGCAATTAGGTCTTCACTACTTGCTTTGTAAAACCTTTTTCACTGTTTCATTAACAACCTTGCCATCAGCCTTACCCTTAACCTTTGGCATAATTGCACCCATCACCTTACCGAAATCCTTCATACTTTCGGCGTTAACTTCATTAATGGTTTCCTCGACAACTTTCTGAACTTCATCAGCGGTCATTTGTTTTGGCATATACTTAGCAACTACTGCCATTTCTTTTTGAGTGGCATCAACTAAGTCTTGACGACCACCTTTTTCAAATTCTGCTAATGAATCCTTTCGTTGCTTGTATTCCTTTGCCATTAATGCATTTTCTTCATCTGGTGTTAAGTCATGTCCTACCTTAATTTGTTCATTTTGAACGGAAGCCTTTAACATCCGGACTACACTCAATGTATCTTTATCCTTGGCCTTCATTGCTGAAATCATGTCTTTTTTTAATGTATCTAATAAACTCATTTTATAATCTCCTTTAACAAAAAACTCCCGTCAGGAAACGGGAGCTTTAAATATTTTAGTGACGACGCTTGTTTTTACGCTTACGTGCCGCTTCAGATTTTAACTTACGTTTTACGCTTGGCTTTTCATAGAACTCACGCTTACGGTATTCTTGAAGAGTTCCGTTCCGTGAAACCGTACGCTTAAAGCGCCGAAGAGCATCATCTAAAGATTCATTCTTACGAACGATTGTCTTTGACATTTTAAATTCCCCTCCCTCCGAGCTTAAAATCGTACTGTGTTTCGACTTAATTAAACTTGTCTTTACACTACGCAGTTTATTATAGACAACCGTTGAATCGACGTCAATAAAAAATTTGCGTTTTTTTGAATTATTTTAATCCTTATTTTCTTTTTGAACGTCAACATGAAGTTCATCCAATTGTTCCTGATCAACAGTTCCTGGTGCTGCCGTCATAGGTTCAACCCCTTTAGAATTCTTAGGGAATGGAATGACATCACGAATGTTATCTGCTCCTGCTAATAACATTACCCAACGATCAAAGCCAAATGCTAGTCCACCTTCAGGAGGCATCCCGTTTTCCAATCCCTTAATCAAGAAGCTGAAACGAGCACGAGCTTCTTCTTTAGTGTAGCCTAATGCTTTAAAGACTTTTTCTTGCACTTTTGGATCATGAATTCTAATGGAACCACCACCAATTTCATTACCGTTCAAGATGATGTCATAACTTTGGGCGTGTGCCTTATGAGGGTCTTCGCCATCTTCTAGGTAATGCAAGTCTTCCTCATTTAACATGGTAAATGGGTGGTGAGCTGCAATCCACTTACCAAAGCCTTCATCATATTCAAACATTGGCCAGTTTACAACCCAGAGGTAATTCCATTGATTTGGCTTAATCATATCCATTTCTTGGGCAATTTTTTCTCTGAGGTATCCTAATGAATCAACAACCACATGGAAGCTATCTGCAACAAATAGAATTAAGTCACCTTCATGAGCACCTAAACGTTCATTAATTGGTTCGGCTAGATCATTAATAAATTTAGCGATTGGTCCACTATAGCCATCCGCTGTAACTTTAACCCATGCTAACCCCTTAGCACCATAACGTTTAATATATTCTTCTTTTTTAGAAATATCCTTGCGTGAATAATGATCTGCCCCATTTGGTACACAAATAGCCCGCACATAGTTACCATCAGTAACTGTTCCAGAGAACACCTTAAAACTGCTATCCTTGACAATGTCGGATAAATCATTAATCAGCATGCCAAAACGAGTATCTGGTTTATCAGAACCATACTTATCCATGGCTTCTTGCCACTCCATCCGTGGGAATGGTGTTTTAACATCAACTCCCATAGCTTCTTTCATAACTCGTTTAATTAAGCCTTCTGTCATATCCTGAATGTCTTGAGCAGTCGCAAAGCTCATTTCAGTATCAACCTGCGTAAATTCAGGTTGACGATCACCACGAAGGTCTTCATCCCGGAAACAACGTGCCATTTGGTAATAACGATCGACCCCTGCAGCCATCAATAATTGTTTAAACAACTGTGGAGATTGAGGAAGTGCATAAAAATGACCTGGGTATAAACGTGATGGTACTAAGAAGTCACGTGCTCCTTCTGGAGTTGACCGTGTTAAGTCTGGTGTTTCAACATCCATAAAATCATGATTATCATAATAATTATGGATAATTGAAGCAACTTTGCTCCGCAACTTCATGTTCTTCATCATTTCTGGACGTCGTAAATCAATATAACGATATTGAAGACGTAAATCTTCACTAGCGTCCACGTCATCCTTAACTTCAAAAGGCGGAGTTTGGGACTTAGCTAAAATATGTGCTTCCTGAACAGCTACTTCGATTTTTCCAGTTGGAATATCTGGGTTAATTTCTGAACGTTGGCGAACTAAACCACGCGCTTCAATAATGTATTCACTTCGACATTCATTAGCAACCTCAAATGCTTCAGGATCTTGTTTTTCGTCAAATACTAACTGAACAATTCCTTCACGGTCACGCAAATCGATAAAAATCAATCCGCCTAAATTCCGTCGCTTAGCTACCCAGCCTTTTAATACAACTTCTTCGCCAATTTGACTCTCACTGGTTCGACCTGCATAATTAGTTCTTTTCATTTTAATTACCCCTCAATGTGTTTTGCATAAACATCCGCAAAATTATCTAATAAGTCATTAAGTTTAACAGATACTTCTTTCCCGGTTGCCATCACCTTTAAATGAACATTGCCTTCTGCTAACTCTTGCTTACCAATTGTCAACACAACCTTGGCATTCAAACGGTCCGCTGTTCTAAACTGCGCTTTTGGTTTTCGTTCAAGATAATCACGATCAGCAGATAAGCCTGCCTCACGTGCGGCTTCTACTAGTTGCAAGCTTTCAATATTAGTTTCATGACCAATTCCAACAACGTAAATATCTAAATCATCACTGGTTGGTAATTTAATACCTTCATCTTGTAGCAATAATAGTAATCGTTCTTCACCGATTCCAAAGCCGACACCTGATATTTCTGGGCCACCAAGTTGAGCTACCAAGCCACTGTAACGACCACCACCACAAATAGTTGTGTAGCCGTTACCAAGTGACTTAGCTTGAACCATTACTTCAAAAATCGTGTGATTATAATAATCTAAACCACGAACCATGTCCGGATCAATTACATAATCAATGTCTAGCACGTCGAGCATTTTCTTAACTTCTTCAAACCGATCATGTGCTTCTGGTGTTAGGTAATCTAAAATTGAAGGTGCATCAGCAACGAATTGCTTATCACGTGGATCCTTACTATCAAGTACCCTTAATGGATTCTTTTCTAACCGTTCTTGAGAATCTTCACTTAATTCATCATAATGTGGCTTTAAATAGTTGATTAATGCAGTACGGTAGTCATCCCGACTCTTTTGGTCACCAAGTGTATTTACGGCTACCCGCAAATTCTTTAAGCCTAACTTTTTGAACAACTGTAAAGCCATTGCAATAACTTCAACGTCTGTTGCTGGATTATCGCTTCCAAACGCTTCCACACCAATTTGGTGAAATTCACGTTGACGACCAGATTGTGGACGTTCATAACGGAACATTGGTCCCATATAATAAACCTTGTAAGGCTTTTGATATTCGGGACCATATAATTTATTTTCATTAAATGCACGGACTACTCCTGCTGTCCCTTCTGGTCGCAATGCAATGTGCCGATCTCCCTTATCTTGGAAGTCATACATTTCCTTAGTCACCACGTCTGAAGTATCTCCTGCTGAACGAGCAAAAATATCATAACTTTCAAACATTGGTGTTCGCATTCCACGATAATCATATTTATGAAAAACCTGACGAGCTAAGTTTTCTACATAATCCCACCGTGCGGAATCCCCTGGTAGAATATCAGCTGTCCCTTTTGGCCGTTGATAGCGCATTTTGCTTCCTCCTCATTTAACCAATTAACAAAAAAACACCCTTGCTAAACAAGGGTGCAAAAGCACGGTACCACCTTGGTATCACTCATGGATAACGTCGCACTAGCGACGGGCATTGCCGGGCCTCAAAAGTGTCACTTAATTACGCTTCAATAGGTCTTTCACCATCACCTACTCGCTTAATCAGCAGTAATTAATCACTCTTTTTTCATCGGTCATTAATTATTAATTTACGTTAATAAGGTTACTCGTCATCGAAACGATAGTCAATGTTTTTCACTAAAACATCCATATTTCCTTGCTTTTCTTTTTAAGGATTTTTAAACTGAAGTAAAGTGATTGTTAACGGGGGTCATTCTTATCAAAAGCAAACCACTAAATAAATCAGCACTCGTAGGATGCACTTTTATTATCCTTGCAATCTTCATCCTTAGTGCACTAATCTACCATGATACGATTATCATCAACTCAACAACTATCCCAATTAAGTCCGGGCCTGGTATTAATTACTCAAGTGTAAATATGAAACAAAAAAAGCGGGTCTTCATTATTGGCGAGCGACGTAACTGGTACCGGATTCGCCTCAGCGATCACCAAAGTGCTTGGGTGCCAAGCTGGCTCATTCATTCCAAACGCCCTTTGAACAATCAAAATCATTTGGCTGGGGCAATCATTGCTATTGATCCTGGCCATGGTGGTAGCGATAGCGGTGCCGAATATAAAGATGATTCCGACAAAAGCAAATACATGGAAAAGACCTATACCCTAAAAATAGCTCAATCATTAGCTCATCAATTAGAATCTTCTGGCGCGCAAGTGGTAATGACACGTTCAACGGATAAGGACGTTGGTCTAAAAGAACGGGTCCGAATTGCCGAAAATGATCATGTAGATTGTTTTGTCAGTCTCCATCTTAATTCCTCACCTACTCAAAACGAGGGATCCGGAATTACAACGTACTATTATCATCGTGGTCCATCAAAACAGTTAGCTAAAAAAGTTAGTCACCAGTTTAAGAATTTCCCAATTAGTAATCGCGGGGTAGAGTTTGGTGACTTCCTAGTAATTCGGGATACCAAATTACCGTCAATTCTTTGTGAAACTGGATATGTAAATACCAGCAAAGACTTCAAACTTATTCGTAAATCAAGTTTCCAGAAAAAAGCTGCCCATGCTATTGCTAAGGGAATTAACTTGTATCTAGCAAATCAATAATAGAAAGAAGCTTTATCAATGAAAAATCAAGAATGGTTTAATTCGTTGCCAATCGCACCGATTTCTTCATGGCAACCGGTTAGCGGTGGTGACATTAACGAAGCATATCAAGTCATAGCAGACGGTATTCCATATTTTATTAAGGTTCAACCTAACCAATCGCAAGAATACTTTGCCCATGAAAGAAGAGGCCTGCAAGAATTAGGAACTGTCATTAACACTCCAACGCCAATCGCTTCAGGTGACATTGATCATGATGCTTATTTAATTTTAAATTGGTTAACTGAAGGACCAGAAAATCAAAGTGCTTTGGGTACTGCAGTAGCTAAAATGCACCAAAAACATCATGACCAATTTGGTTTCTATACAAATCACCATACTAAATCGTTAATCAAAGATAATTCTTGGAATAACAGCTGGCCTGATTTTTATATTAATCAGCGCTTAATTCCAGAAGTCAAGGTTGCTCAGCAAAAGCATCGTTGGTCAGAATGGCGCAATCAACATTTTCAAAATATGGTTAATGCTTTCGATCACTATTATTCAAAGCATCCTGTTACTGCAAGCCTGCTTCATGGTGATCTTTGGGCAGGTAATTACATGTTTACAGAAGATGGTACCCCCACTCTTATTGACCCAGATGCTCTTTATGGAGATCGTGAGTACGATTTAGCTATGACCACTATTTTCGGTGGGTTTACACCTGATTTTTATCAAGCATATAATGCAACGTACCCACTACAAGATGGTTTTGAAAATCGTCTTCCGTGGTATCAATTTTATTACCTTTGTATGCACTTAATTTTGTTTGGAGAAACTTATGGGCCTGCAGTAGACAATATTCTATCGAAATACTAATTTAATATAAAAATGACGCGAAACACTTGGATTATTCGAATGCTTCGCGTCAATTTTTTACTCAAAGGATGGAAAGGTGAGTTTATGAGTTATTCATTATCTCTTTAACACTACTTGTCAGAGGTAATTACAATGTCTGAAGGCTTAACTTCACTACCAAAGTATGGCTTCAATTCACTGTTGTAATCTTTAGTAAAGAAGTCTTGCTTGTTTAACTTGGTAATTTCCTTATTAGTCCAGTTTAACAATGACTTGTTACCCTTCTTAACACCTGGGGCAATGTATTGCTTAGGACCAATGCTCTTAATACCAACAGTGTACTTAGGATTATTCTTAACCCATGCATAGAGATAAGAATTATCATCAGCTAACGCTGCGGCACGGTTGTTCTTTAAGGCGTTGAATTGTTGAGTCTTAGAGTCAAACTTCAAAAGTGAAACGCCCTTTTGCTTACTAGTAAAGTAGTTTTCAGCAGTAGTACCTTTGGTAACAATTACCTTCTTACCCTTTAATTGGTTAACGTTAGTAATTGCCTTCTTCTTTGGAGAAACAACCCCAACTGAAACTTTCATGTAAGGTTTAGCAAAATCAACCACTTGTTTACGTTCAGGAGTTTGGGTAAAGTTAGCTAAAACAATATCAGCTTTGTTGGAGTTTAAAGTGTCAACCCGGTTGTTAGCATTAACTTGAACAAACTTAACCTTAACTCCCATATCCTTCGCCATTTGACGAGCTAAAGCAACATCATAACCAACACGCTTACCATTTTTGTTCACCCAACCATATGGAGGTAAATCACCAAAAACGGCTACCCGAAGCGTACCACGCTTCTTGATTGCGCTAACTGAGCTTGTATTTGAATCTGCGTTAGCAGTTGATGGACGTACCGCGGCGGTTGCCACCACAGCAGCGACACTCATTGCAGCAACTGCTGCTGTGATAATCTTTTTCCAATTAAATTTCATATTTATCTTCTCCTTATATTAAAAGTCCATGCTTGATAAGAATTCTTTTGCACGTTCTGTTTGAGGATGCTCGAAGAACTGCTTCCCTGGAGTTTGTTCTAGGATCTTGCCGTCTTCCAAAAATAAGACTTTATCAGCAATTTGCGATGCAAAGTTCATTTCATGAGTCACAATAATCATTGTCATGTGATCGCGATCTGATAATTCTTTAACGATATTTAGAACACCACGAACCATTTCAGGGTCTAATGATGCAGTAACTTCATCGAAAAGCATTAATTCAGGATGCATCGCTAATGCACGAACGATTGCAATTCGCTGTTTCTGTCCACCAGATAACTGCCTTGGGTAGGAATCGGCTTGGTCGGCTAATTGAACTCGCTCTAACAGTTCCATAGCTTCCTTCTTCACCTCCTCTCGCGGTCGGTTTTGAACCTTAGTAGGCGCTAACAGAATATTATCCATTACCGTTAAATTTGGAAATAAATCATAACTTTGGAAAACCATTCCAATTTTCTGGCGTAACCCTTGCCACGTCTTTGGCGATGGATCCACTTTTTCACCTTTGAAATAAATTGCGCCATCTTTAAAATCTTCTAGCCCGTTCAAGGTTCTAATCAATGTACTTTTCCCAGAACCTGAAGGTCCTAATAGGGTCACTACTTCACCCTTCTTTAAATCAAAACTAATATCATGAAGGGCTTGCCAGTCTCCATAAAATTTATTTAAATGTTCGACTTTTAAAATTTCTTCCGCCATATTATCACCTGCTTTAAATTAATAATGTTGTTTTGCTGTTAAGCGTTTTGCCCATAGTGACAATGGATAATCAACAATAAAGTATAGGATGAAAATTAATCCATAAACCCAGAACACGCCAGTCGGATGGGATTGATTATTAGCTTCAACAATTTGTTGACCAACATTAATAACATCCATAATACTGATGGTCATTAATAATGATGTGGTTTTGATAACCCGAGTAGCTAAATTAATGGTTGCTGGCAATTCCAGTCGAACCGCTTGTGGTAACAATACGTATCTAAACAACTGCCATTGATCCAATCCTAATGCCAAACCCGATTCTCGTTGATGTTTAGGAACGGATTCTAACGCTCCCCGGACAATATCACTAAACTCTGCAGCAACCCATAATGAGAATGCTAGAACGGCCATCCAAGTAGCTGGCATATTGACATTAAATTGACGTGGCAAAATGTAGTAAACCAAGAACAGTAACACAATCGTTGGAACAATTCTGAAAAATTCCAAGTACAACAATAAAATTAAACGAATAATTCTACTTTTTAGGGTTCTCAACAACCCAAAGATTGTCCCTAATGCCAACCCAATTATTAGGGAAATTGCAGCAATCCATACAGCAGTCCAAAGGCCACCCATTAATCGTGCAAAATTACTTCCTTCAAATAAAACATTAATCCCCGAATGAGCCATATCGAACCCTCCTTTCAAGCCAATCTAAAATGATAATCAACGGAATTAAAATAATTGCGTATGCAATGACTAAGACCAACAAATATTCATTTGAGCGGTAGTACATTCCGATTAAATCTAGTGCTGTGTTAGTTAATTCAGGAATAGCAATCACCGAGAAAATCGACGTCTCCTTAATTAAGAAAATCACATTCGCGGAAAATGCTGGTACACTCAGCGTTAAACCTTGAGGCAGGACCACATAGCGCGCCATTTGCCAAGGGCTCATTCCCAGAGCTTTTCCCGCATCAATTTGCGATTTGCTTATCCCATTAAAACCACCGGTAAATCCTTCAGCCATATAGGCTCCTCCAAGAAAGATTAAACCAATAATTCCGCTCGTTTCAGCGGAAAGTTTAATCCCTAATACAGGAAAACCATAGTACAAGAAGAATAATTGAATTAATAACGGAGTATTTCTTCCGATTTCAACATATGCTCCCAAAATTTTTCCTAATATTGGAACTTTAAAATAACGTATTAAACTAGTAATGATACCAACAATCACCGATCCAACAATTCCGATTAAAGATAACCATAAAGTCAACTGGAATCCTTTCACGAAATTCGGTAGGCTTTGTTGGATAACTGTCCAACTCATCTTTCTTCTCCATCCTTTCAAATCTAAGGCAAACAAAAAGGATCACTAGCTATCCATGACTAGTGATCCTTAACATTTGTTAGGAATTAATTGTCCATCTCTAAGAGATTCATTATTACTGTACCCCAAAAAGATGTCCAACTGAAGCCATGTCAGCTCGACTTAGAATGTGAGTACAGCAACAACAAGTAAAGTTTGACATGGTTAATTCCTCCTCTTCATAAAGTATGTTTATACTATAAGTTTTTACTTACTAAATGTCAATACTAAATCTTCATTTTTTCTAATAATTCTATTAATTATTTTTCATAAAGGATGGTTACAGGGCCATCGTTTTCTAAATCAACCTTCATATCAGCACCGAATTCACCCGTTTCAACATGAATTCCAGTAGCCGCCAATTTTTGATTGAACTTTTCATAAAGCGGTTTTGCCAAGGATGGCTTAGCGGCTTTTGAAAAGCCAGGCCGGTTTCCATGCTTAACATCCGCATATAACGTGAATTGAGAAATGGATAAAATAGCACCATTAACATCGGTTAATCCTAAATCCATTTTTCCAGGTTCACTTTCAAACACGCGTAAATTAGTAACTTTATGAACCATATAATCTAAAGTATCTTCTGTATCATCAGGGCCAAATCCTACTAATAACATATACCCCTTACCAATTTTGCCAATCACTTTTTCGTCAACACTTACTTGTGCTTGATTAACCCGTTGTAAAACTATTCGCATATTTTTTCTCCTAATGAATAACTCGTTTTACTACATAAACATCTGGAACATTTTTAAGAGCATCCATAATAATTTCCAATTGTGCCCGATTACGGACCCCAACTGAAGCAGAAATGGTAGCAAGGCGATTGTTATCAACTTTCCCATTCACAGAAGTCAAAAAGCGCGTGTTGTTATTAATGGTATGGAGGACATCATTCAACATTCCATTACGATTATATCCTTGAATTTCAATATCAGCATTGTAGTTAGTTTTATCACCATCTGGATTACTCCAGTAAACCTGGACAAGTCGTTGGCCGCTTTGTTCAGCACTCTTAATGTTTGGGCAATCAGTTCGGTGAACTGAAACACCCCGACCTTTTGTAATATAGCCAACAATTGGATCTCCTGGAACAGGACTGCAGCAGTGACTTAAACGAGTTAATAGATTATCAACTCCTTCAACCACAACTCCCCCATTACCTTTAGCGATTTTCTTTTTATCACTTGCAGAGCTTTCCAACGTTTTATGATCTTCAAGCAATGCTTTTTCTTCTTCGCGTTGCTTATCATCACGGGCTTTTTGACGTAAATCTGCTGTAAACCGATTTTTAACACCTACTGGAGGAATATCACCAAAACCGACAGCTGCAAATAAGTCATCACCATCTTTAAAGTGCATTTCATCAGCGACCTTATTGGTGCGCTCTGTTGTGATGAACTCAGAGGGTTCTAAGCCATCCTCACGAAGTTGCTCTTCAATGATTCGCTGACCTTCTACAATGTTCTTCTCGCGATCATGGGCACGGAAAAATTGCCGAATTTTATTTCGTGCTCGACGGGTGGACACCAAATCCATCCAATCCCGACTCGGGCCTGCCGATGACGTTGAAGTCAAGATGTCAACGATATCACCATTCTTGATTTCGTAGTTAAGGGGAACGATCCGACCGTTAACCTTTGCACCCGTAGTATGATTCCCAACTTCAGTATGAATTTGATAGGCCATATCTAGTGGGCCGGCACCCTTAGGCATTTCAATCACATCACCCTTAGGGGTAAACGCATAAACTTTATCAGTGAAAACGTCACTTTGTACGCCCTGCATAAATTCATCAGTGCCATGACTTTCACTTCGCATTTCAAGAATTTCTTTTACGACGTTTAGCTTTTGACTGTCGAGATTTGCTTGAACCCCGTCAGTTTTGCCTTCCTTATATGCCCAGTGAGCGGCAACCCCATATTCGGCAACCTCATGCATATGATGGGTACGAATTTGAATTTCCAAAGGTCGTCCTTCAGGTCCAATCACCGTAGTATGTAAGGATTGATAGCCATTAGCCTTCGGCATCGCAATATAGTCTTTAAAACGTCCTGGCATTGGCGTCCATGTGGTGTGAATGGCACCAAGAACTGCATAACAATCACGAATTGAGTCAACTACTACCCGCACTGCAAGCAAGTCATATATTTCACTAAATTGCTTGTGTTGAGTAACCATTTTGCGGTAAATGGAGTAAATATGTTTAGGACGTCCATATATTTCAACATTGGGGCCAAGATTTAAATCGGCAGTTGCCTTCTTAACTTCCTTAATCGCCTCGTCGATGTATGCAACCCGTTGATCACGACGTGAATGCATTAAATGAACGATCCGGTAGTATTGTTGAGGATTCAAGTAACGAAGTGAAAGGTCTTCTAATTCCCACTTCATAGTACTAATCCCCAAGCGATCTGCAATTGGCGCATAGATTTCCAGTGTTTCGTTAGAGATCCGCCGTTGCTTGTCTGGTCGTAAATGGTTTAAGGTCCGCATATTGTGCAGACGATCAGCCAATTTTACAATCATCACCCGAATATCTTTACTCATTGCCAGTAATAATTTCCGGTGCGTCTCAGCCATTTGTTCTTTGTTCGACTTATAGTGAATTTTACCGATCTTTGTATCGCCGTCCACAATCATTGCAATTGTTGGGCCAAAAATCTCTTTAATATCATCCAATGTTGCTCCGGTATCTTCAACAATATCATGCATGTAACCGGCACAAACGGTTTCTGGATCCATCCGTAACTCTGCAAGAATCCCCGCCACCTGGATTGGATGAATAATGTATGGCTCTCCTGATTTGCGTACTTGACCGCTGTGGGCGACCTCTGCAAAATGATAGGCGCGTTCACATAGGGCAACATGTTCTTCGTTCATATAAGAAGAAATCATTTTCTTGACGTCCGCATGTGTTAATTCCCTTGTTTTTGACATTGCCACCCCTCCTTAATTATTCATGACGACTCATGGACCAAGTTAAATAACTAATTCCTAAATAAATTAATGCAAAATACCACATGTATCGAGGAGTAAATAAATAACCGCCAATTAGATATATTACCGGAAAAATAAATAATTCCCATGGCTTCGATTTGCTATTAATGTGTTTACCAAGCCATAAACAAAAAACACCATTAATAACTATTAAATCGAGCCACATCATTGTTACTCTTGAAACAAAAGGAAGTTTCGCACATAGTGCTGTTAATACAATTCCTAAAACGATACTTCCGGCCCAAATCTGCCAATTTTCTCTTATTCTGAATGCCTTCATCACATTTTCCTTCAATCTTCATAATTATTGGTTAATTCTAGCACAACTTAATTCAATATCTCCATCTGACATCAAGAGATTTTAATGATTTAATTCGGTTGCAAAAGATACCGCACTCATAAAATATAATGGTGCAGTTTCAGTACGTAAAATTCGTGGGCCGAGGCCAACCGGTTGCACTTGGTAAGTTTTCATTTGTGAAATCTCTTGCTCGCTCAGGCCACCTTCAGGGCCAAAAATCGCTAACCATTTTTCATTTGGATGACTATCATTGAGCATCTGTGCTAGGCGGCTAGTTTCACCTTGCTTAGCTGATTCTTCCCATGCAACCACTTTTTTATCTGCCTGTACTTCTTCTAATAAAGTTGCTAAATTCGGTAAATATTTAATTTGTGGAATCAGGTTGCGGTGGGACTGCTCTGCTGCTCCATCCGCTATCTTTTGTAAGCGAGCAATTTTTTTACTTTGTTTTCCATTGTTCCAGTGACTTACTGACCGGTCAGATTCAAAAAAGATTACTTCGGTAACACCCAGTTCTGTTCCTTTTTGAACAATTAGCTCTGGTTTATCCTTAGTTTTGGGCAATCCACACGCCAAAGTGACTTGAAGCGGCAACTCTGCATTTTGCTTTAACTGTTTTTGAACCTGAACAATGGCATGTTCAACATCGATCAATGTACATTGATAGGCCTGGTGGTCATTAAGCACTAACTCGCACTGATCACCTTCATTAGCTCGTAATACAGTAACGAAATGATGAGCCACATCTTTTGGAAGTGTGATTTGATGGTCGTCACTTAGTGATTCATTAATAAAGTAACGTTGCATCTTATTCATCCTCCGTTGGCTTATGCGCGATAATCCCATACCAATCTTTGATTCTTAAGGTTTCATCAATTCGGAAACCTTGTTTAATTTGGGCTTTGCGAACTTCATCAAACTTATCATTAATAATTCCTGAAGTTAAAAAATAGCCGCCCGGTTTTAAGTTTTCATAGGCTTGTGGAATTAAAGGCAGGATAATTTCGGCTAAAACATTAGCAACAATAATATCTTTTTGAGTATGAATACCGTCAAGTAACGAATTAACCCCTAAATGAATATCATGAACTTTTGGATTTAAAGCTACATTTTTCTTAGCTGATTCAACGGCCACATTATCGACATCATACGCTTCAACATTGCCAGCTCCTAATAATTTCGCAGCAATTGCCAATACTCCGGAACCAGTTCCAACATCAATTACAGATTCGCCACCCATTACAACAATTTCTAAAGCCTGCATCATTAATTTCGTTGTTGGGTGTGTCCCAGTCCCAAATGCCATTCCAGGATCCAAAATGATCTTCTCTTCATGTGGACTTTCAGCATTATATTCTTCCCATTCCGGAACCACTGTTAAGTGACTAGTTACCCGCACTGAATGATAATATTTTTGCCAGGCTGTTGCCCAATCCTGATTATCAATTGCTGAACTCGTTACTTTCGCTGGTGCTGGATCTAGCCCATAGTCAGTTAACTTTTGTACCCGCTGCTTAATTTCACTTACCAACTCTGGAACAAATAGTTTTGGTGGGAAGTAGCCAGTTACAGCAGCTCCGTGTTCACGGTGAGGAAGCTCGTCAGGGTCAACTATTTCTCCATATGGACCATAGTTACCTGGCTTCATCTTTGCAAAATCGGCTGCGTCATCAATTTTATTCCCGGTTGATCCAACATCCGTCAAGATATAACTAACCGCTTCAACAGCCTCGTTAGTGGTTTCGACAGTAATAGCAGTCCAATCCATTTTATTAACACTCCTTTATTATGTGAACTACTCGGCCATAAATGACCGAGCTTCTGGGAACACGGAGTAGTATTTAGGGTGTTGTATCTGTATTCAGAATACCTAACTTACAGAACTCCGTTCTTTTACCACGGCTAGTCCCTAGCCAACGGCTTTTAATCCTTTATGTAAGATATTAACTGCCGCATTAATATCTCGATCGTGATGAGTACCACAGTTAGGGCAAGTCCACTCTCTGATTTCTAACGGTTTCTTACCACTGTGATACCCACATTTACTACATATTTGACTGGTGTAATTAGGTTTAACAGTAATTAATTGTTTACCATACCAAGCACATTTATATTCGAGCATTGTCCGAAATTGGTACCAACTAGCATTTGCGATTGATTTGGCCAGATGATGATTCTTCTGAAGATTCTTGGCTTTCAAATCTTCAATTACGATCACATCGTAGTGCTTAACCAATTGCGTAGTTATCTTGTGCAAGTAATCTTTCCGCTGATTAGCGATCTTGGCTTGATAACAAGCCTTAATTTGTTGGGCACGCTGCCAATTTTTATAGTCGTTAATTTCCATATCCGTTAAATGGTTCTTATCATGATTCCACTGTCGAACCGAGACCGTTGCTTGATGCTTACGACGACTATACTTTGCTTGGCACTTTGTGGCTTGCTTATCTAACCACAATGGATTGAACTTGGGATACTTTTGACTATCAGAAGTAATTACTAAATCAGCTATACCAACATCAACCCCAACCTGTTTACCGGTTTTTGGCAATGATTGAATAATAGGGACTTCCACTTGTAGAGATAGATAATATTTGCCTGTTGGTTCTAAGGAAATGGTGTAACGTTTAATCTTAGCGTTATCCAATTGACCAGTTTTACTGGTTCGAACACTACCAAGTTTTGGTATTTTCACCCGTCGTTTAGCTTCAACACTCATTTTAGAGCGACCAGTAAAGGACTTCTTTAGATAGTGTCGTGACTTAAATCTTGGGTAACCACCTCGATGCTTGAAAAGCATTTTAAAGGCCTGCGCTAAGTTATGATTAACGACGAGAAAGCTAGTTGAATCACTTTCCTTGAGGAAAGGATATTCATTCTTCAGAGCCTTCAAAAGGTAGTTCATACCGTACTCATTGACGAAATGACTACTTGGGTTATTAGCGTACCGTTCTTTAGCCATATTAAGCATTTGGTTCCAAACGAACCGATCGTTACCAAACATTTGGCTTAATTGATTTTGTTGTTTAGCATTGGGATACAAACGTAGTTTGACACCTTTAACCACTTTTTCCATTTAGCTGATTTCACCACCTTTCTAGATCTCTTTTTTACGTTGATCGTCAATGTACTTAGCGACTGCTTGCTCATTAACAGCACCAATACTTTCGACATAGTAGCTAGGCGACCACAAATGCCGATCTTGTTGTTTCCAGTAGCTCTTTTTTAACTCTGGACATTCTCGGAATAACCGGTAAGCGGTAATCCCTTTTAGCCATCGAACAATATTAGTAACTGATAGCTTGGGAGGTGCACTAACTAGCAAGTGAACGTGATCGTCTTTACCAATTTCCATATGAGCAATTTCAAATCCATACTTATCGGCGATTTCAAGGATAATTCGCTTAAAAGCGTTCTCAACATGCCCCTTGAGTACCTTATTACGATATTTGGTTCCCCATATAATGTAATAATTCAAATTGTAGACAGATGTTCTGCCATACGTTAGGCGTTCTGTGTCTTTCATACCAATGATTATATCATATTTTATTATATCCATGTGTACTACGTACACAAAAGAAGGGCAATTCATCACGTCCTTAAAAGAACGTGTTTCCTTGCCCCATTTCAAAAAAAGCGACTTGACTGTCGCTTTCTCGATAAAGAATTTTTATTCTTTTGCATTCATTTTCTCTTCAGGTACGTCCGATTGCTCTTCCCTTTTCCGAGCTTTCTTCTTTTCTAAATGCTCTGTGAGATAGAGAATCAAGTCTTTTTCTGTTTTAAAAATTCTTGGATGATGTTGATGATGCAAGCGAACATCGATTTCGTTGATTTTTAACCGTCCAGTCCATGTATGAGAGTATCGAATGATTACCCGATTATTGAGTTTGTGCTTACCAAAACGAAAAACGTAAACATGTTCGGGGGTCATCATTGGCCGAATATATTCTTTCTTATAGGTTAAGTCATTATTACGCATAAACTGCTTCGTCCGATTTAAAATGGTAATCACCTCCCGTATGTATTTTTTGTTAATCTATATTGTACCACAGGGTTTTCATCGACAAAAGGCGAGAAACTAAAGTATTATTAAATCTTGCTTAAGGGTGTTAACACGTGAAAAAACATTGCTATAATAACTACCAACTATCGAAAGGAAGTTAATAAATGAGCTTATTAATCACAATTTTAATCATTTGGCTTTTATGGAAACTATTAAAATTTTCCTTCTGGCTACTTGGTTTACTACTCATTGTGGCTTTAGTTGGTTTCTTTGTAAAAGCCCTCTTAATTCCAGCAGTAATTATTCTTGGTGGTGGATTATTGTATGGCTTAGGATCATTTTTAAGGTAAATCATAAAACAGTGATGACGTTAATAGATATTTAATGTTATAATTCATTGTTGTACATAGAAGTTGGTCTAAATTGATCAACTTAATTTTTTGAAAGAAAGAGAGTGTTTCTATGTCAAAGAATCATCAAAAGGTTGTTCTTGTTGGAGACGGTGCTGTAGGTTCAAGTTATGCCTTCGCTATGGCTCAACAAGGAATTGCTGAAGAATTTGCAATTGTTGATATCATTAAGGATCGGACTAAGGGTGACGCATTAGATCTTGAAGATGCTACCCCATTCACTGCTCCAAAGATCTTCTATTCTGCTGATTATGACACTTGCAAGGACGCAGATCTTGTTGTAATTACAGCTGGTGCTCCTCAAAAACCAGGTGAAACTCGTTTACAATTGGTTGATAAGAACTTAAAGATTATCAAGTCTGTTGTAGAACCAATTGTTAAGTCTGGCTTTGATGGCATCTTCTTAGTTGCTGCCAACCCAGTTGATGTTCTTACTTACGCTGTTCAAAAGCTATCTGGTTTCCCACGGAACAAGGTTGTTGGTTCTGGTACTTCACTTGACTCAGCACGTCTTCGTGTTGCTTTAGGTAAGCTCTTTGACGTTAGCCCAGTTGATGTTCAAGCTAACATGATGGCTGAACACGGTGACTCCGAATTTGCAGCTTACTCTAGTGCAAACATCGGTGGTGTTCCTGTTTTGGAACTCGCTAAAGAAAAGGGTATTTCAATGGACGAACTGCTCAAGATCGAAGACGATGTTCGTAAGAAGGCTTACCAAATTATCGACTTAAAGGGTGCTACATTCTATGGTGTTGCTACTGCTTTAACACGGATTTCTCGTGCTATCCTTCATGACGAAAACGCCGTTCTCCCAATTGGTGCTCCATTAAATGGCGAATATGGCTTGAAGGACATTTACATTGGTACTCCTGCTGTTGTTAACGCTAATGGTGTTGCTCAAGTATTAGAAGTACCATTGGATGAACGTGAAGAAAAAGCTATGACTGATTCTGCCAAGACTTTGGAAGAAGTTGCTAAGAATGGTATGGCAAAACTTCAAGGTAACGCCTAAGTAATATACTTAATATAACTTAAAGGGATTAGCGTGAAATATGCTGCTAATCCTTTTTGTTTTAGTTTCTTTTTCAATATGCTACTTTTCAAAATCATTGTTTTAATGATAGCATGGGTATATAGGAAATTATGAAGGAGCAATTATTATGAGTAAATCAAATGAAGAATTGGCTGTTGAATTAACCATTGCAATGCTTGAACACAATGCAACTGTCAAAGCTAATAAGGATGATAAAAGTGAATTGAAGTTAACCAACGCTATGGCAGTCGGTCAAAACTATAAATATCTGTTAGGGGTTTTAAATAACGAAGTTGATCCCTATCAAAAATAAGCTAACGAGGCGTTTAATTTAGAATGAATACTATTAAAAAGACCAGCAGTACAAACTGCTGGTCTTTTTTGCACACAAAACCTCTCTTGTGGGCAAATCGTGGGCAAATCAGTATAAAATTGGTATACCTTTACTTTTTCTTGATATTCCAAGTTTCCATAAACGTTGATATATCAGCGTTTATTTATCATCAATTTCTTCATCAGTCTTCAAAACTGCCATGAAAGCCTCTTGAGGAATATCAACTTTTCCGACTGCCTTCATTCGCTTTTTACCACGCTTTTGCTTTTCTAGCAACTTAGCTCGCCGGTCTGGATCACCAGTATGGATTCTGGCAGTAACATCTTTTCGATAAGCCTTGATGTTGGTACGAGCAATAATCTTAGAACCAATTGCAGCTTGAATTGGAATTTCAAAGTTTTGTCGTGGAATGATCTTTTTAAGCTTAGCAGCAATTTCACGACCTCGTTCAGCCGCAAAATCCCGGTGAGTAATGAAACTCAGTGCATCTACTTTATCCCCATTCAATAAGATATCAATTTTAACTAGTTCAGAAGCACGATAATCATCAATTTCATAGTCCAATGATGCATAACCACGAGTACTCGATTTCAGTTTATCGAAGAAATCAAAAATGATTTCCGCTAATGGAATATGATAGATAACGTTAACTCGTGTATCACTTAGGTATTCCATCGTGTCAAACTGGCCACGCTTCCGTTGACAAAGCTCCATTACTGCACCAACATAGTCATTTGGCACCATAATTGAAGCCTTAACAAATGGCTCTTTGATGTCTTTAATCTCTGTTACATCTGGCATGTCAGCCGGGTTTTCAACTTCCTTAATGGAGCCATCATGCATGTCCACATGATACGTAACAGAAGGCGCCGTTGTGATAAGATCCAAGTCAAATTCACGTTCAAGTCGTTCTTGAATAACGTCCATGTGAAGTAGTCCTAAGAAACCACACCGGAAACCAAAACCTAATGCTTGTGAAGATTCAGGTTCAAACGTTAATGCAGCATCATTTAATTGAAGTTTTTCTAAAGCATCTCTTAAATCGTTAAATTTAGCATTATCAGTAGGATAAAGCCCTGCGTATACCATTGGTGTCATTTGACGATAACCTTCTAATGGTTTATCTGTAGGATTGGTAGCACTAGTGACGGTATCACCAACTCGAGTATCCTTAATGTCCTTAATTGCTGCAGTGATGTAACCAACATCTCCCGCCATTAATACGTCTCGCTCTAAAGGTTTTGGTGAGTTAATTCCAACTTCAGCAACTTCATATTCAGTTCCACTGTTCATTAATCGAATTCGGTCGCCTTTTTTAACGGTTCCTTCAAAAACCCGCACACTTAAAACTACTCCACGATAATCATCATATTTGGAGTCAAAAATTAATGCTTTTAAGGGTGCAGTTAAATCCCCAGTTGGTGCTGGAACATCCTTCACAATTTTTTCAAGAACCTCATCAACGCCCATCCCCGTCTTAGCACTAATATCCACTGCTTCATCAGTTTCTAATCCGATTTCTTCTTCAATTTGCTGCTTGGTCCCTTCGGGGTCAGCGGACGGCAAATCGATTTTATTGATGACGGGTAAAATAGCTAAGTCATTGTCCAATGCCAAATAAACGTTAGCTAAGGTTTGAGCTTCGACCCCTTGAGTAGCATCAACCACTAAAACAGCTCCTTCGCAAGCCGCTAGGGACCTGGAAACTTCATAGGAAAAGTCAACATGTCCAGGAGTATCAATCAGATGGAAAATATAATCTTGTCCATCCTTGGCGTGATATGTTAAGGCAACAGCATTCAACTTAATGGTAATCCCTCGCTCACGCTCCAAAGGCATGTCATCAAGAATTTGATCTTTCATTTCCCGCTTTGAAATTGAATCTGTCATCTCTAAAATTCGGTCTGCTAACGTTGACTTGCCATGGTCAATATGGGCAACAATTGAAAAATTTCGAATTCTCTTTTGACGTTCTTTCATTTCGTCTAAATTCATTTAAACATTACTCGCTTTCCAATGCGTATTATAAATAATTATAGCAAATGTCACTTTGAAAACAAAGAAGCGCAGGTGAGATCACCTCCGCTCCGTAGGATTAATTATTTTTCATCAAATGCGTCTTTTAGCTTATCAAAGAAGCCATTTTTGCCACCCTTAACGTTTTCACCAGAAGCAGCAGCAAACGCCATTAAGGCTTCCTTTTGTTGCTTATTCAGACTCTTTGGTGTTTTAACATGAATACGAACATGTTCATCCCCATTACCTTTTCCATTCAGGTGTGGAACACCCTGACCACGTAAACGGAAATTAGTTTCAGATTGGGTTCCTGCGGGGATCTTCAAATCAACATCGCCGTGCACAGTTTTGACCTTAATTTTATCACCCAAGGCCGCCTGAGAGAATGAAATATCACAATCAACAAAAATGTTGGCGCCATCACGTTGGAATTCGCGGCTTGGTGTCACTCTAAATACAATATACAAGTCACCGTAAGGTCCACCATTTGTACCAGCTTCACCTTGACCTTGCAACCGCATTTGTTGACCATCATCAACTCCTGCAGGAACTTTAACTTTCAAGGCATGCCGTTCTGAAATATGACCAGTACCATGACACTTAGTACATTGATCTTCAGGCTTGATTTCCTTACCTGTACCATGACAAACAGGACAAGGTTCTTGTGATTGCATCATTCCCATCATCGTTTGTCGTTGACGAACAATGTAACCACGACCCTGACATTCATGACAAGTTACTGGTGACTTACCAGGTTTGGCACCCGTCCCATGACATACATCACACTGGGCTTCACGATTATACTTAATCTCGGTTTCTTTACCATTAATTGCATCCATAAAGTCCAACGTCATTGTATATTGTAAATCACGTCCCTGCTGAGGCGCACTAGGGTCACGACGTGAACGACCACCACCAAAGATATCACCAAAGATATCACTGAAGTCACCAAAACCTTGTGCACCACCGAAGCCTTGACCACCAAATCCGCCAAAGCCTTGGCCAGCACCTGCATTAGGACCAGCTGATCCAAATTGATCATACTGAGCCCGTTTTTGCTTATCACTCAGCACTTCATGAGCTTCATTAATCTTTTTAAATTTCTCTTCGGCACCAGGATCGTGATTAACATCAGGGTGATATTTAGCAGCTAATTTACGGTATGCACGGTTAATTTCTTGTTCAGAAGCGTCTTTTTTTACACCTAAAATATCGTAATAATTTTCTTCAGCCATCTATCTTCCCTCGTTTTTTAATAATTGTGGTTAGTATACCATAAGTAAAAGCCAAAGTCCGGTTTACCCGGCCTTTGGCTTTTCAATGGCCGACAATTACTTCTTGTCGTCAGGATCTACTTCTTGGAAGTCGCCATCAACGGTATTACCGTCGTTTCCCTTATCATTATTATTAGTACCACCATTTGGTTGGCCGCCAGTTGGATTACCTTGAGCACCACCATTTTGTTGTTGGGCTTGTTGGTAAAGCTTTACTGTAAGGTCTTGAACAATCTTGTTTAAGTCGTCCTTCTTAGACTTCATTTCTTCAATATTGTTATCATCCTTGGCCTTTTGTAATGCTGCCTTAGCATCTTCTGCCTTCTTAATTTCATCGTCAGAAACTTTGCCCTTTAGTTCCTTTAATGTCTTATCAGTTTGGAATAGCAGTTGATCAGTTTCATTCCGTACATCTGCTTCTTCCTTCTTCTTCTTGTCGGCATCAGCATGTTCTTCGGCATCCTTCTTCATCCGTTCAATTTCTTCGTCAGAAAGACCTGAACTAGACTTAATGGTAATATTTTGCTTCTTGTGTGTTCCTTGATCTTCGGCAGAAACATTAACAATACCGTTCTTGTCGATGTCAAATGTAACCTTAATTTGAGGAACACCACGTGGTGCAGGTGGAATGTCCGTTAATTGGAAGTTACCAAGCGTCTTGTTGTCAGCAGCCATTGGCCGTTCACCTTGTAGAACGTGAATGTCTACGGCTGGTTGATTATCAGCAGCGGTTGAGAAGACTTGACTCTTGGAAGTTGGGATGGTTGTGTTCCGATCAATTAACTTAGTGAATACACCACCCATGGTTGCAATACCAAGAGATAGTGGAGTAACATCAAGTAAAACAACATCCTTAACGTCACCAGTCAAAACCCCACCTTGAATAGCAGCACCTAAAGCAACCGCTTCGTCAGGGTTAATTGAATGGTTTGGTTCCTTACCAGTCAATTCCTTAACCATTTCTTGAACAGCAGGAATCCGTGTTGAACCACCGTTTAGAATAACTTGGTCAATGTCACTGAATGATAATCCAGCGTCTTTCAGGGCATTCATAACTGGTGTCTTCGTCTTTTCAACTAAGTCGTTAGTAAGTTGGTTGAATTGGGCACGAGTTAAAGTCTTTTCCAAGTGCAATGGACCATCTTCACCAGATGTAATAAATGGTAGGCTAATTTGTGCTTCTTGAACACCAGATAAGTCCTTCTTAGCCTTTTCTGCAGCATCCTTTAACCGTTGCAAAGCCATCTTATCTTGAGAAAGGTCAATTCCATGTTCTTGTTTAAAGCCGTCAATTAACCAATCCATGATCTTTTGATCAAAGTCATCACCACCAAGGTGAGTATCACCATTAGTAGATAATACTTGGAAGACACCATCACCTAATTCAAGGATGGAAACATCAAACGTCCCACCACCAAGGTCATATACTAAGATCTTTTCATCTTTGTCTTCCTTATCTAGACCATAAGCTAATGAAGAAGCTGTAGGTTCGTTAATGATCCGCTTAACATCTAATCCAGCGATCTTACCAGCATCCTTAGTAGCTTGACGTTGAGCATCATTGAAGTATGCAGGAACAGTAATAACGGCCTTATCAACAGTATCACCAATGTAATCTTCAGCGTACTTCTTCAAGTATTGAAGAATCATTGCAGAAATTTCTTGAGGCGTGTATTTCTTGCCTTCAATATCAACAGTATAGTCCTTTTCACCCATATGACTCTTAATTGACTTAACAGTGTTAGGGTTTGTAATTGCTTGCCGCTTAGCTACTTCACCAACTTGTGTCTCACCATTTTTAAATGAAACAACTGATGGTGTTGTCCGACCACCTTCTGGATTAGTAATGATTTTAGGCTCATTACCTTCCATAACGGCAACAGCGGAGTTGGTAGTACCTAAGTCAATACCAATAATCTTGTTACTTGCCATAAAAAATCCCTCTTTTACTAATTAATTTTCTTTATTGAGCAACTACAACCATTGCTGGTCGTAGAACACGGTCCTTCAACATGTATCCTGATTGTAGAACTTGGACAACCGTGTCAGGCTTTTGATCACCACTTACAGCGACTGTTTGAACAGCCTGTTGAGTGTTCGGATCAAACTGTTTGCCTAGAGCATATACTTCAGTGATACCATGATCTTGCAGGGCTTTATCTAAATGATCATGAACCATTTGAATACCCTTTTTTAATTGTTTACCGTTTTCATCAGTAACATCAATTGCTAAGGCGCGCTTCAAATTATCAAGAACCGGCAAGATACTTTTCGCCAAATCTTGACCATCATATTTTGCCATCTGAGAACGTTCCTTTTCAAAACGTTTCGACATATTTTGAATTTCCGCCTCAGCTCTTAAGAACTGATCATCCTTATCAGCAATCTGTTTTTTTAATTCTGCCAATTGTTTCTTCAATTCATCAACGGTAGATTCAGATTGCTTATCTTTTGATGCTGCTTGTTCAGCTTTTTTATTTTGATCTTTTTGAGGAGCATGCTCCTGTTTCTCTTCTTGATCTTTTTTAGCCATCTAATCCCTCCTAAGAGCCATAATAATAATGATGATAATAGTCTAACAGTCGCTTTGCCAATTCTTTTCGAAATGCATCGACAATTCCAATCGTGCGAGAATATGGCATTGCTGTTGGCCCCAAAACTGCTATGATTCCTTCACCATACTGATCAACATCATACTTCGCAGTAATTAGTGAGTAATTGTTAAGTACATCACTATTGGCAATTTCATTACCAATTCGAACGTTAATCCCCGAACCATCATTATCTGAATCAATAATTCGAGAAATTCGATCACTAGTGTCTAACAGTTCATACAGTGCTTTCATCTCACTTGGGCTTTGTTTCCCAGCTATTCCCATTAAGTTTAATCGGCCCCCGACAAAGAATCGTTCACGCTCCGCTTGTGAAAGAATACTATCAAATACATCTAGGAACCCTTCCGGACTTTCTAGATAGCGATGAACTTGTACAGGAATATCAGTGTTCAGTCGTTGCACAACTTCTACTAATCTTTTCCCATTTAATTCATCATTAATCATTCTCACAACAGCTTCAAGCGCTTCAGTATCCATATCGCGTGGTATCCGGAAAGTTTGGTTTTCAACCTCCCCGGTATCAGTAACGAGGATACCAATTACCTTTTGATTACCTAATGGTACTAACCGAAAACCGCTTAAGCGAGCATCCTTTTGTTCAGGTTTGATCGTAAACGCGGTTAAAGAAGTCAACTGTGATAAAATGTCAGCAGAGTGCGAAATGATCTCATCGAGTTTGGCAAAATTAGTGCCTAGTGAATTTTGGATTACAACCAAGTCATTATTAGAAACACTATTTGGATCCAGCAAATGATCAACATAGTACCGATAACCTTTTTTAGAGGGGACTCGTCCAGAAGATGAATGCTCTTTTACAACCAAGCCTTCATGCTCAAGAAATGCCATTTCGTTACGAATAGTAGCAGAACTGACTTTCATTGGCAGCTTATCAACAAGTCCTTTTGAGCCTACCGGTTGACCAGTATCAGTATACTGGCGTACAATCGCTTGCAGGATTGCCTCTTGACGCTGTGTTAACATTTTTTGATCACTTCCTTTTAGCACTCTTAACACCTAAGTGCTAAACACACTTTATAATATACCAACCATCATTCTAAAAGTCAAGAAACGTCAAACTTTTTATAGGAGAAATTATGAAAACTGATCAACGATATATTCAACCACACAATGCCAATGAAGCAATGACGCTAATTCAGAAATTGTTTAATGAATATCGTCATGCTCCATTGACGGATGTCTTATTAAAATATCATAATAATTTGATCTATCGATTAAAATCTGACATATATAAGGCAGCCGAAAAGGAAAACAATTCACAGCAGCTAAGTGATTTAAATCAGATGATTCAAATCATGGAAGCCTGGACTAAAATTCGTTTAAATAATCAACCTTTCGAAGGAAAAATGAAAAATTTCAAACTAGTCACTAATAATAGCCCAAAATTTAAGCGTCATCTTCATAAAATCAAGGGACCGCTTAATCATCAAGCTAGCCGTCATTAGCTAAAAAGGTCGTTGGCATTTCGTTATATTGCCAACGACCTTTTTTATTAGTTTTCTCGATTATTTAATGCTTTCTCGGCCTCTTCATAATCATCAAAATGATGTTTGGTATGACCAATAATTTGATAATCTTCATGCCCTTTTCCGGCGATAATAATCGCATCACCTGGTTTAGCATGATTAACAGCATATTGAATTGCTTCACGACGATTAAAAATGACAGTTGCTTGATCAGGATCAATTCCGGCCAGCATATCATCCATAATCTTGTGTGGATCCTCAGTTCGTGGATTATCCTCTGTTAAAATTGCGTGAGTGCTATGTTCAACAGCAATTTTAGCCATTTGGGGACGCTTTTGCGCATCACGATCGCCACCACAGCCAACAATACAATAAGTATCTTGTTTAGCAAAATCATTGAGCGTTTCCAAAACATTCAATAATCCATCTGGTGTATGAGCATAATCAACAATTACACTTACTCCAGTATCAGAAGGCACTAACTGAAAACGTCCTTTGACACCTTTAGCTTTGCTTAATGAATCAACAATTTCATCTAAATCAGCCCCAGCTGCATATGCAGCTCCAACGGCAGCTAAGGAATTATACACATTAAACTTACCAATAAGGTTGGTCTTAACATGGCGAACCTCATTCAAAACATGCAAGTCAAATTCAGTTCCATGAATACTGATGTTAATATTCTCCGCAGAAATGTCTGCCTGGTGATCAATACCATATGTCAAAATATTACTAGTTGTGTAATCGATAAATTCCCTACCAACCGGATCGTCAATATTCATAACTGCTGTCTTACCATCAAATGTATTCCCCATTTGAGCAAACAACAAGCTTTTGGCAAGTTTATATTGACTCATTGTCTTATGGTAGGCTAAATGATCTTCTGTAAAATTAGTGAAGACACAAATGTCATAATTAATTCCCCAAACACGGCCCTGTACCAAGGCAATGGATGAAACTTCCATGGAAACCGTTTTGACGTTATGATCACGCATATCTGCTAAGGTTTTTTGATTAGTTAAAACGTCTGGTGTGGTATTAGTGGTAGGAAAGATCTGATCATTGACTTTCCGATAAAGAGTACCAATTAAACCAGTACCTTCCCCCATATTGTCGAACACTTCTTCAATCAAATGCGTCACGGTGGTTTTACCATTCGTTCCGGTAACTCCAATCATTTTCATAGACTTACTTGGGGACCCATAAAATTTGTCTGCTAAAAACGCCATTGCACGATGGGTATCCTTAACATAGACAACTGGGACGGTCGTGTCCACTGGTTCTTGAGCGATAATCATTTTTGCACCACTTGCTACTGCTTGCGGAACAAATTGATGTCCATCAACATTAGATCCCACAATCGCAATAAAGATCGCTCCAGGAACTACTTCGCGAGTATCTTGCGTTACCGTCGTAACTTCAAAATCCGCAAAATGTTCATCTGATAATTGTTTATACTTGATTGATTGGATTAAATCACTTGCTAACACGGTTGTTCTTCCTTCCTAATGTTGTTCAGTTATTATAAACTTTTGGACTGCCAATAATTGTACAGCCAAGGTCTGAAGTCCGGTATGTTGAACGGACACGAAATGGAACTTGAGCTTTCATTGCAATTTTTACAGCCCGCGGATGAACTACCTTTGCACCGTTTTGAGCCATCGTTTCCATCTCATCGTAGGTTAAAAAAGGGATTACTTGAGCATTAGAATTTTCTTTAGGATCTTTGTCCATAACACCATTCACGTCTGTAAAAATATCAACATATTGGGCATTTAACGCAGCACCAAGCGCAGTCGCGGATGTGTCTGAACCGCCTCGTCCTAATGTCGTAATATGACCATCCATTGTTTTTCCTTGGAACCCGGCTACAATCACTACATCCGCAGTTAGTAAAGCCTGTTGAATAGCATTATTATCGACTTTTAATACTCGCGCATTTTGATAATCATCATTAGTAATAATCCCAGCCTGCGCACCTGTCATGCCTTGAACATTAATACCACGCTGTCTAGCCTGATTAAGCATTACAGACATCGAAATTAATTCGCCCGTTGCCAACAACTGGTCTAATTCCTGAGGATTAAGTTTTGTGGCTCCATTTGAACTAACTAAACTTAACAAAGAGTCGGTTGCATAAGGGCTACCCTTGCGTCCCATTGCAGAAACAACCATCACAACTTTATAGCCATCATTTAACGCCTTTTGAACATGGTCTAAGGCTAAGTCACGTGAAGTATGGTCTTGGACAGATGTCCCACCAAACTTTTGCACAATTAGTTTTCCCATTTTGTGTCCTCAACTTTATTAATTAAAATGGTGATTTAAAGCTAGAACCTGCATCTTCAATGAATTGCTTGTACCAAGTCATAAAGGTCAAAATTGTCCAAATCTTACGTGAATTATCTCTAACACCCTTACGATGATCTTCCAATAATTGTAAGAAGTATTGTTTATTAAAGAATTGGTCAGTTTGTGAATTATTAATAATGTCTTTAGCCCAATCGTACATTTCGTCTTTTAACCAGAAACGAATTGGTACTGGGAAGCCAAGCTTTTTACGATGTAAAACATGTCCTGGAATGACATCTTCAACCGCCTTACGTAAGATCTGCTTGGTAGTACCATCTTTAATCCGTAAGTGACTTGGAATTTGTGAAGCAACTTCAAAAACTTCTTTATCTAAAAATGGCGTCCGTAATTCAAGGCTATGAGCCAAAGAAGTACGGTCAGCGTTTCTCAACAGGTCACCATTTAGCCATGCATGAATATCAATAAACTGCATCTTAGTGATTGGATCATACTGCTGAGCTTCTTGGTACCATGGCGCCATTGTTTTAGCGTATGAATGATCAGCATTGTAATTCTTAAAGAAGCGCTTCTTTTCTGCTTCGTTAAAAATAAATGCATTCCCAACATACCTTTTTTCCAATGGAACAGTTCCACGCATTAAGAATGACTTACCCTTCATTCCTTCAGGCATCATTTTACTAATGGCATGTAATGCACCATTAATTGGCTTGGTGTACTTAAATGGTCGCAAGGAAATTGGTTCATGATAAATAGTGTAACCACCAAACAACTCATCAGCGCCTTCACCAGTTAAAGCAACTTTCACTTGTTCACGAGCCGTCTTAGTCAAGAAGAACTGAGGCACTGCAGCAGGATCCGCCAAAGGATCATCCATTGCCCATACAAAATATGGAAATGCCTTCATAAACTCTTGTGGAGTAATAATATGGCTATAGTTTTCAACGCCTAAAATATCCGCAGTTTCCTGAGCGACATCTAATTCACTGTAGCCTTCCCGTTGAAAACCAACAGAAAAAGTTTTGAGGTTATTATTAAATCGTTTGGCAATTGAAACAACAATTGTTGAATCAATCCCACCTGATAGGAATGCACCAACAGGAACATCTGACCGCATGTGAATCTTCACAGAGTCAAATAAAACATCACGAACTTCTTTTGCATACTCATCTTCTGATTTTTCAACAGGATGGAAAGTTGTATCGTAATACCGTTGTAATTTAACTGGTTCCCCAACCTTCTTAATTAATGACATTCCTGGAAGCAATGCCTTGATGTCTTTTGACATTGTCTCAGGTTCCGGAACATATTGGAAAGTCATATAATCCTGTAATGCATCATGATTAAATTCTTGTTCACGTAAAACAGGATATAAAGCTTTTTCTTCGGAACCGTAGAAAAGTTGATCACCAACTTGGGCATAGTAAAAAGGCTTAATACCAAATTGATCTCTGGCCGCAAACATCGTCTTTTCTTGACTATCCCAAATAACAAAGGCAAACATTCCACGGAAATGCTTTGGAGCATCCACTCCCCATTTGTCATATCCTGCAAGAATTACTTCAGAATCAGAATCACTCTTAAAAGTGTGGCCATCCTTTTTTAATTCATCCCGTAATTCAATATAGTTATAGATTTCACCATTAAACGTTAACATGTAGCGTTCATTATCATATGGCATCGGTTGGTGCCCTGCTTCGGTTAAGTCAATAATGCTCAGCCGACGAAAGCCCATCGTAATATTATCATCTTGAAAATATCCTGAGTCGTCTGGCCCCCGATGAATAATCATATTATTCATCGTATGAACCGCTTCACTCATCCGTTCTGGTGAATATAATTTCTTATCAGATACTGTTCCTGCAAACCCACACACAAGTAATCCACTCCTTAATCTCTTTTCTCTCAAATACTTAATTATTCGATTTTGACCAGTCTTTATAGTAGTTAAAAATGATTCAAAAATCAATATGTCTTTTAATTCTTAAAACTTATTTTACAGAAATTCCGCTAAACTGATTGTCCGCAAGTATTTGTTCACTAGTAGTTTGATCCTTTTTTAATTGATTGATCAGTTCTTGGACACTACTAAATTTAACTTCATCACGCAACCGTTGAACCCATTGAACAGTCACATGCTCACCATAAATATGATGATTGAAATTAAATAAATTAATCTCAATAGTCATTCGTTTATTTTGTCCAAAAGTTTCATTAAAGCCAACGCTGGCCATTCCATCAACCCATCTTCCTTGAACTTTCATTCTTACGGCGTACACGCCAACTGCCGGAATGCGCTCATTTTCGTACCAGTGAACATTGGCAGTAGGAAAGCCAAATGTCCTTCCACGAGCAAAACCATGAACAATAATGCCAGTAGTTGTGTACTCATAGCCAAGGAGTTGATTGGCTTGACCAATTTGTCCCTCATCAACTAATTTTCGAATATTTGTGGAACTAACTTTTTCATCAACAGCACCTTCGGACAATTTATTCACTGTATAAACATCGAATCTACCGTTAACATATGTTGGTAAAAGCGCCATATTTGCAATATCAGCAGGCCCATATGTATGGTCAAACCCGGCAACTACCATACTAGGGTTTAATGCTGTCAGTACTTGATCAACAAATTCTTGAGGTGCCAATTCAGCAACGTCCGAAGTAAAATTCATTACGTATGCAATGTCAACTCCTAACTGTTGAAATAAGGAGATCTTCGTTTTCAATGGAGTTAAATATCGGACTGGCTGTTCCATCATTTTAAAAACAATCGCCGGCAATTTATCGTATGTTAAGACTGCCAATGGTTGATGGCGCTCATTTGCAAGTTCTTTTGCGGTACGAATTACTTTCTGGTGTCCACGGTGGACTCCATCAAAAAAGCCCATTGCTAAAACAACCGGTCCAGCTTTGACCTCATTTGTACTTAATGGATAGCTTAACCGAATGCTTTTCATTGTTACCCTCCTACTTAGTTGAAATCATGGTTGCTGGTTTATAATTAACCCCATTTTTTTGATAAATGGCCTTGGCCTCATCATCGTACAACAAGACAAGTTCTTTTTCATCATGGTGCAGTTGCTTTGCTTTTAGCCATCCACCATTCTGTACTAATTTCCATTGTTGGTCTGTCAATTCAACTTGCGGATAGTTTCTTAAAACAAACCTTGCGGGAAAAATATAATTAGTAATTGTTTGATTATTAACCTCTTCTTCCACATCTGCCAGGCTCAGTGTCTGGTCTAGTTCAAAACCACCACTCTTTAATCTGGTTAATGATGACATTGTCCCTGGATATCCAAGTTTTTTAGCAAGATCAACAGCTAATGTTCTAACATAAGTTCCCTTGGAGCAATGCACTTCAAAACGGACTCTCTGTTGTCGTTGCTCTTCATCATAATGATTAGAGGTCATTACAAACTTGTTAATGGTAACCTGCCGTTGTGGTCGTTCTACCGTCTCTCCTGCACGGGCATACTCATACAGTCTTTTACCATTGACCTTAACGGCAGAATACATCGGTGGGATTTGAGTAATATTACCTGTTAATTCTGACATGGCTAACTGTATTTGGCTTTCAGAAATTGGTGATGAGACTTCTTTAGTTGCCACTACCTCACCATCCAAGTCTTCAGTGGTTGTTGCTTCGCCGATCAAAAGTTCTCCAGCATAGACCTTTCCTGACTCCATTAGATAAGGCACCAGTTTAGTAGCATTTCCAATACAAATCGGCAAAACCCCACTCACGTTAGGATCTAAGGTCCCAGAATGACCAATTTTTTTGGTATGCAATAATTGTCTTAATCGACGAATACAGTCAAAACTGGTCATACCACGTTCTTTATAAAGTGGTAACACACCATTCATAATCATAATCCTCCTTCAACACGAAAAGAGGTTGCGGGAAACGTCCACAACCTCTTTTAAACAATTAAAGTTGATTGTCCTGATGAAGTTTCTTAATTAATTCATCGATTCTATTACCATAAGCAATTGATGGATCTCGTTCAAACTTAATTGCAGGTGTCTTAAAAATGTTGAGGCGGGCACCTAATTCTTTACGAATCAAGCCAGTTGCCTTATCCAATCCGGCCTGGGCTTTTTCACCATCAGATGCTTTATCGGATAACAAACTGTAATAAATTGTTGCTTGTTGCAAGTCACCCGTTACATCAACATCAGTAACAGTAATGTTTTGGACACGCGGATCACGCACCCGTTTTAACAAAATATCATCAACTTCACGTTGAATTTCTTGTGCTAGCCGTTCTGGTCTGTATCGTTTATTAGGCATGCCAATCCTCCTTACTTAACAGGAATTTCCTTCATTTGATATGCTTCAATGACATCATTTTCTTTAATGTCATTGTAGTTTTCAATAGTCAAACCACATTCAAAGCCGGCTTTAACTTCCTTGGCATCATCCTTAAAGCGCTTCAAGCTGCCAAGTTCACCATCGTAGATAACCACACCGTCACGAACTAAGCGTACCTTTGAGTCACGAGTGATTTTACCAGTAGTAACCATTCCACCAGCAATGGTCCCCACTTTAGAAGCTTTATAGATTTGCTTAACTTCAACTTCTCCGATAGTTTCTTCTTTATATTCTGGTTCCAGCATCCCTTTCATGGCTGCTTCAACCTCTTCAATGGCTTTGTAGATAACCTGGTGTAAACGAATATCAATGTTATTGGAATCAGCCATTGACTTAGCAAGTGGTGTTGGTCGAACATTGAAACCAATAATAACCGCGTTGGAAGCTTCGGCTAACGTAACATCGGATTCACTGATGGCACCTACTGCCTTGTGAATAATATCAACTCGAACACCGTCAACATCAATCTTTTGAAGACTTTGTGCCAGGGCTTCAACTGAACCTTGAACGTCAGCCTTAATAATGATTGGCAAGGTCTTCATTTGCCCCTTCTTCATGGTATCGAAGAGGTTATCTAAAGTAACATGGGAAGTTCGTGCACGTTCTTCTTCTTGAGCACGTTTAGCACGTTCTTCACCAGCTGCCCGCGCTGTCTTTTCATCTTCAAATACAACGAAACGATCCCCTGCCTGTGGAACATCGTTTAATCCAGTAATTTCAACAGGTGTTGATGGAGTTGCTGTTTTAATACGACGACCGTTTTCGTTGTTCATAGTACGAACACGTCCGAAAGTATTACCAACAACAATTGGGTCACCAACATGCATTGTTCCTTGTTGAACTAACAATGTAGCAACTGCTCCACGTCCTTGATCCAACCGTGCTTCAACAACTGAACCGGCAGCTCTTTGATCAGGGTTAGCCTTTAATTCCATCATTTCAGCTTGAAGAAGAATCATATCTAACAATTCATCAATATTCTTGTCAAACTTAGCAGAAATTTGTACGAAGATGGTGTCACCACCCCAATCTTCAGGAACCAAGCCGTATTCAGTTAATTGTTCAGTTACGTGGTCAGGATTTGCTCCTGGCTTATCAATTTTATTAACTGCAACAATAATTGGAGTCTTAGCTGCTTTAGCGTGATTAATAGCTTCAATTGTTTGTGGCATAACACCATCGTCCGCTGCTACAACCAGAACAGTAATATCAGTAATGTTTGCACCGCGCGCCCGCATTTCAGAGAATGCTGCGTGTCCTGGAGTATCCAAGAAAGTAATTAGTTGATCATTGTAGCGTACTTGGTAAGCACCAATTGCCTGAGTAATTCCACCGGCTTCATGTTCTGTAACATGAGAGTGACGAATCTTATCCAACAAGGTTGTCTTACCATGATCAACGTGTCCCATTACAGTAACAACTGGTGGTCGTGGGACCATGTGTTCTTGATTCTTTTGTTCATCATCAAAGAACTTATCAAGATCTGCAATGTCTTCTTGAACCTTTTCTTTTGCGTCAATTCCATAATCAGCAGCCAATAGCTCAATGGTATCCTTGTCCAAGGACTGGTTTTGATTAACCATAACCCCTAACATGAATAGCTTTTTAACAATTTCAGCTGCAGAACGGTGCAAAATCTTGGCTAAGTCTTGTGCATTCATGCCTTCAGTGTATTCAAGCACGTCTGGGAGTGGACGATCCTTACGCTGAGTTGGTTGTTTTGAGGTCACTTGTTTCATACGTTGATTATTACGGTTCTTCTTATTCCGTTTCTTATTCTTCTTGTTGTTTTTGTTGCCAAACCAATGAGCACGATTTTGATTATTGTTCCCATTGTTTTGCTTATTACTGTGCTTTTCGTTTCTATTATCATCATTCTTGGAATGACGATTCTTTACTTCTTCGTGGTGGGAATTTTGGTTGTTTTCATGATTACGCACCACTTGTTTTTTGCCGTTATTGTTATGCTCTGATGCCTTCTGCTTTTTTGATTGTGCAGTTTGTTGGTTATCAGAATGTTTCTTAGATTTGTTATCATCAGAAACTTTTTTATTGTTTTTCGGTGTTGCAGCTGTATTGTTGTTAGCTGCTGCCCGTAACTGTGAAGCTTGTTCTGGGGTCACCGAGGACATGTGGCTCTTGATACTCATTCCTTGTTCATTTGCCAATTTAACAAGTTGTTTGCTTGGCATTTTGAGCTCTTTAGCTAATTCATAAATTCGTTCCTTGGCCATATGCTCACTCTCCTTAATTGATTTTTTCTGTTAATGCTTTAAATTTCTTTGCAAAACCACTTTGAATAATTGCAGCAACTGATCTAGATTGACCGATCGCGTTACTAATTTCCTGACGACTGAGAACTATGCTGTTGTCGACTTGATAATATTCACATTTATCAGTGAACTTCTTGATAGTTTGTTGACTAGCATCGTTAGCAATAAATACAAATTGCGCACTCTGATTGCGAATGGCTTTTAGTACTAAATTCTCACCCGTCACTAATTGTCCAGCCCGTTGAGTCAAACCTAATAGTTGAATAATAGCTTTTTTATTCATTGCCAAATAGTTTTTGTCGTGCTTGCTCGTGGTCTGCATACTTGATCAATTCATCGTAAAAACTATCATCAAGAGTAACATCAAACACCTTGTCAAAAGTGCGTGTTTTTTTAGCCTTTTCAGCGATTTTAACATCTACGGCCACGTATGCCCCACGCCCTGGCTTCTTACCAGTTGGATCAAGTGAAACTTCGTTTTCCTTGTTTCTCACAACTCGAATGAGTTGACGTTTAGGCATCATCTCACCAGTGACAATATCTTTACGCATCGGTATTTTTCTCTTTTTCATCTTTTTCACCCCGCTGCAAATTAATCTTCGTCTTCTTCTACATCATCAGAATCAAAACTATCGTCGTCCGCTTCGGACAATGGTTTAATATCAATCTTGTAACCAGTTAGTTGAGCTGCTAAACGCACATTTTGTCCCCGCTTACCAATAGCTAAAGATAATTGGTCATCTGGGACAACTACTGTACATCCGCGGTGAACTCGTGGTTCATTTTCATCATCATTTGATTGATTAGCTTCAACCTCGCCATTATTAGCATCAAAAATAACTGCCTTAACTTCTGCTGGGTTGAGGGCATTGCGAATGAAGTCTTCTGGTTCTTCTTCATACTTAACAATGTCAATGTTTTCACCACCAAGTTGGTTAACAATTGTTTGTACACGTGAACCACGTGGGCCAACACACGTTCCAACTGGATCAACATTGCTATCCCGTGAGAAGACTGCAACCTTTGCCCGGTCACCTGCTTCACGAACGATACCCTTGATTTCAACAATTCCTTGACTAATTTCTGGAACTTCTTTTTCAAAAAGACGCTTCAAAAGGTCTGGTGCTGTCCGACTAACAAAGACTTGTGGTCCCTTAGTATCTTTCAATACTCTGGTAACGTAAACTTGGACGTGATCATGAGTCCGATAATGTTCGTTTGGCATTTGATCATGCTTGTTCATCGCTGCCTCTACTCCACCATTGAGGTTAATGTAAATGTAGCGATTATCTTCACGTGCTACTTCACCATCTACTAAGTCGTCTTTAAGACGATTGTACTTTTCATATACAATCCGTCTTTCTTCTTCTCGCAACTGTTGAAGTACAACATTTTTAGCAGTTTGAGCAGCAATTCGGCCAAAGTCTTTAGGTGTGACTTCTTCCTTAAAGTCATCACCAATTTCATAACCATGACTCACATGCATTGCATCACGTAAACTAATTTGTTCAATTGGATTAGTAACTTCATCTACTACCTTTTTAGTAGCAAAAACCTTAAAGTCACCAGTATTTTCATCAATTTTAACTTCTACATTAGCATTGTTATCATCATAATTCTTTTGATAAGCATTAGCCAATGCATCAGTTAAGGCGTTAATAATAACGTCCTTTTTAATTCCTTTTTCTTTTTCTAGTACATCCATTGCACCAAGCAATTCAGCTTTTTGTTTCTTTGTGCTCATGATCTAGTTTTCTCCTTCTTAAATTTTCACAGCTAGTCGTGCTTTAGCAATCAATTTACGTTGAACAGTTAATTCTTTATGACGTGTTTTATCAAGATAATCAATCGTCAATTCATCCGGTGTAACCTGCTTTAAGTCACCTTCGTAAACCTTTTTTCCGTCAATAGATTGATAAAGTGAGATATGAACATATTCGCCAACAGCTTTTTGATAATCTTCTTCTGTCTTTAGCGGCCGTTCAGCACCAGGTGATGAAACTTCCAAAAAGTATGCTTGGGGAATAGGATCGGGATCACAGTTATCTAATGCTTCACTTAATTGATCACTTACGTTCACACAATCTTCTAAAGTGATTCCACCCTGTTTATCAATGTAAACACGTAAGTACCAGCTATGCCCCTCTTTTACAAACTCAGTATCAAACAAATAGAAATTGTGTTCATCCAAAATTGGCTGAACCAAGTCATTTACTGTTTGAATAACGTCTTTAGTGCTCAAATTGTCACCTCCAATTAATTGCAATAAAAAGAGCGAGCATCTCTGCTCACCCCTCTCCGAAGTCATTTACCATATCTAATCATATCATTAACACTGATAAAACACAAGTTTTACAGCTGATCAAACAAACTCAGCTGGTTTTGATCAGGTAAACCATTCTGCCATTTTTGCAATCTTTGATATAACG
>ENA-ORUR01000067-ORUR01000067.1-human-gut-metagenome-genome-assembly--contig:-NODE-67-length-100709-cov-7.38856_pt1 | contig 100709 bp, 93 predicted proteins | sample MGYA00242086_ERZ509223 | MGnify/ENA primary metagenome ERZ509223 (study PRJEB26280, sample SAMEA2338820) | human gut metagenome | biome: human gut; feature: human-associated habitat; material: faeces... | reverse complement strand
ATTCAAAAGTCTACCACAAATGGCTTTTCTATTTTTCTAACTTAATTTTACAAACGGCGTTGTAAATAATAAAGGCTCCATGAATCTTTAATATCAAGCAGCTCATTACGAGTTGGGTCTCCGGTATTAGTCCGTTCAATTTTAATCACTTCCGCTCCTAGCCATGCTAAAAGCTGAGTACAGGAAGGCCCCGATTGAACCTGTGTCCAGTCCACAATTTTAATTCCTTTTAATGGCGTATTTTTACTTTGTTCAGTTATTATGATGGCTCCTCTCATTTTCTTCAAGTGGTTGTAAATTAAGCTTTGGATTTAGATTCCTAATATGGCCAGATTCTTTTCCCATCGATGGTGCAATTTGAACATTAATAATATTTGGGCGTCCCGAGTTAACAGCTCTTGCAAAGACATTTTTCATCTCATCGTAATTACTTACAAAATAATTATCGCCACCAAAGGCCTTAGCCATTAAATCATACCTTGCAGTTGGATCAAGAGTAGTTGGCCCAAGTTGATTGGGAACAACTTGGCCGATCCCGTTATAAATTCAGCCATTATTGATAATAACGACCGTAATCGGCAACTTATATCGACAAATCGTTTCAATCTCCATCCCATCAAAACCAAATGCACTATCGCCATCAAGCGCAACAACATGTTTTCCTGTTTCAACCACCGCAGCAATTGCATAACCAAGGCCAACACCATGGACGCCCCAAGTTCCCGTATCGAGCCGATGACGGGGGAGCTGCATTCCAATCATATCGCGTCCAATGTCAAGCGTATTAGCCCCCTCACTGACTAGATAGGTGTCTGGGTGTTGTTGGAAGTATTCAGCAATAGGCGCAATCGCTCCATAATAGCCAAATTTTTGTGCTACTTTACCATTAGCAATTCGTTACGCAAACTTTTTGTCATTTTTCTCAGTATCTTGCGCAATTTGCTCTAACCATGCTGTGGGCGCTTGATATCCAGTTGCCAATAGCGCCGGAACCAATTTACCTAAAATCGACTTAAGATCTCCTTGGAGCGAGGCGCTAATTGGCTGTGAGGAATCAAACTGCGTGGCATCGATGTCTAGCTGAACAAATTTTGCATGCGGGTTAAATTGTGGGGCATCCCCATATGAAAGCATCCAGTTTAAACGGGCACCAATTACAATTACTACATCGGCATTTCGTAGTGAAAGAGAACGAGCCGCTGCAGCAGAATGAGGACTATCATCTGGAATTAACCCTTTTGCCATCGACATTGGCAAAAATGGAATATTCGTTTCAGCTACTAATTGTTGCACTTGTTTTTCGGTCTGATCATAGGCAGCTCCTTTTCCTAAAATAATAAGGGGCTTTTTGGTATTCTTGATTAAATCAACCGCTCGTGATATTGCTTCATCATTAGGTACCTGTTTAGGGGCAGGATCAACTAACTTATAAACCCCAAAATTAGATTGATCAGCAGTATCTTCTTGAACAATTGTGTCAGCTGGAATATCAAGATAAACACCACCAGGGCGGCCTGAAACTGCTGTCCGAATTGCTCTTGCAACAGCTAATCCCATATCTTCTGCTCGATCAACCCGATAAGCTTTTTTGCAGAAGGGTTTTGCCGCATTATATTGGTCAAAACCTTCATAATCGCCCTGTGATAAGTCAATAATATGGCGTTCAGACGAACCTGAAATCATAATCAACGGAAAACAATTCTTAGTAGCTTGAGCTAAAGCTGTTAATCCATTCAAAAAACCGGGTGCTGAAACAGTCAATGCAACGCCAGTTTTTTGCGTTAAGTAACCAGTTGCCGCGGCGGCATTAACTGCTGAATCTTCACGGTGAAAACCATAATATTTCATTCCGCGTAATTCAGCGAGCCGCGCTAAATCGGTTACCGGGATTCCAACTATTTCATACATCCGGTTAATATTATTCTCTTGCAAGGCCTTGATTAATAAATTGGCACCTGTCTTATTTAAAGAATCGCCTACCATAATTTGGCTCCCTTCTATCATTAAAAATTTAATAGAATCAGTGCACTGTTGATAGTTTTGTATACAATTCTTTTATAAGACAATTCAAAAAGATTGGCAAATAATATGATTACTTTTACTTTACCAGTTCGAAAACTAATTTTTCATCAGTAGACAGATCTTCCCGAAAATGGTAACCGCCGATATTAAACTGCTTGACGCCTTCAATTGTTTGAATTTGGTTTTCTGCTAAATATCGCACCATGTTCCCACGAGCCATTTTAGCTAATGTTGCTTTTTGTTTTATCTTTCCATCTATTTCTTCCCCAAAAATACATTTGATAAATCGATCGTGCGTTTGTAGATAAGGAGTAATTGCCTTTTCGTATTCGACCGAGGCTAAGCTAATTACTAAATCATCATTTTTATAGAGTTCATGATAAAGTTGTTCTCCCCAAAAGTCATAAAGATTCTTATATCCATTCACTGGCGCCATGTCACCCATCCCTAAGCGATAAGGTATTATTCCATCAAACGGCCGTAAAATACCATAAAATCCTGATAATATCCGTAAATTGTCTTGAACGTATTTCAGCCCATCCTCCGAAAAAACACTTGGCGCCATATATTGATATTGCAAACCAGTAAAGGCAATAATCGCTGGCGTCAGCTTTCGTTGAAGATCCATTTGTTGGAGCCATTGATAATTTTTCATCGCTAAACGCGAGCTGCAATTTCCCCATACTTTGTGTAACTCATCATAAGATAAACTCCTCATCCACCCCAAAATGTCTTTTGTCTGTTGAAGAAATTCCGGCAAATCTTTGTAAAGTAAGGAGTCAGTATCAACTTGCATTGTTCGTGCTGGAGAAATGATTATTTTCACATATCTCATCCTTTCAAAATTTTTTTGTAAGCTTTTTCAGCTAATTGGTCTAATTAGATTTATGTTTCCTACGCCCACTTAATGATTGCGCTTTCAGTAAATCGTTTCAATAATTTTGGTATAGGATAAATCCCGTTATTTCAGCTTATGAAGCGCTTGACAAGCTTTTTTGATGGTTGTAAATTAATTCATCGTAGAGAGAAAGTGAATAACTTCACCAAATGATTGGTCAAGTTGGAAGGGAGAATATAAATGGAACAAGAAAAAGTTCCAGTACAAGGTCAAGTTGCCGAGCGAACAATTTCATTAACTGCTAGTTGGGCATACTTTGCACTGTCAATTGTTATTAACTCAATGGGGAACGTCCTAACACTTGTTACAAGTTCACACGTCCACCCACAATTTCTTGGCTCCGCTTATTGGACAGCCGCAGAAAACAACCTAGGGATTGCCGTTTTAGGGAACAATTCAATGACCCTTTTCTGGGCTTTCATGGTCTTAGGGATGTTAACTTCTGTCCTCAACGCAATTTTGATGCATAAGTGGGACTGGCGACGAATTGGTGGTAATTTTATTTTCATGTTGCCATTTTCTATTTTTATCCAGTGGTTCTCTGACATCTTTAACCGAATTATGCCGGACGCTACTACCTTACCGATGATTATCCTATATGTTTTCATTAACTTCTTAGGGGTTGCTTTCATCGGAACCGCCATTTCAATTTATCAGCGTGTCAACCTCGTGTTACACCCCGCTGATGACCTTTTCCAAATTATTCGTTTCCGTTATTGCCATGGTAACGCAACAATTGCGATGTGGTTATCATACATTCCGCCAACAATTATGGCAATTATCGCTGCATTCATGCAAGGCGGTATTTACAACTTTGGATTAGGAACATTATTTGCCCTTGCCTTCCAAGGTGCAATTACTGGTTGGGCAGACCGTTATATCTTCCCTAAATTAAAGCACCAGGCACTTGATATTGGTAATTAAAATTTATACAGGAGTGATTTTATTATGGCATTTAACAAGAGTTTAGCAGGTTACTTTGACGATGTACAACACATTGGGATTCCAACCGATGATATGGCAAAAACAATTGCTTTTTGGGAAAAGCTTGGTTTCAAGAAGCTTGGTGAATTTGATACTGATGACCAGGGAAATGAAGTTGTTTTCATGCAATATGGCCACCTCACTTTAGAAATTTGGACTGGTGACGGTGCCGTTCACGAAACGGGTGCTATTAACCACATTTCCCTTAATACTAGTGATGCGGACGCGGCTTTCAAGGCTGCTAAAGCTGAAGGTTTTAAACTAAAGGACAATGAAGTTCAACACCTTGACTTCTGGGATAAGGGAATTAAGTTCTTCAACATTGAAGGCCCTAACAGTGAAACAATCGAATTCTGTGAAATTGTAAAATAAAACACAAAGGCGAGTGGAAAATAACCTCCTCGACAAGGCGGTTGGCTAAGCTAGGACGATGATTAGCACGGCACGGGCTGATTATCGTTCGTACTTAGCCTCGAGCCTTGTGGTTATTTTCCACGTTATCTTACTATTGTTCATAAAAGCAGTTGAGGCTGAGAGAAAACAAAAGTTTTCTCTCAGCCTCGCCTTTTTATAAGCTTTTTAATTAGAGCTATGATTTTTTACTATATTGATGTGGGCGGTATCCATTATAAAATTAAAAAATCACAAGGACAATGTTAGTCCAATTCATCAACCGAAACCAAGGAGCAATTCCGCCCCCGCCATTGCTGGCAGCATAAAATGTCCAAAAGCCAATTACTACTGCCACTACATTTATCCAGGCAAACGTTCTTAACATCATCCGATTATTAAGGCGCGCAATTGTCCAGACTAGATTGACAATAAACCAAAATGCTAAAACCCAAAATACTGCACTAAACATAATAATCACTTCCCTTATATGTTAGCCTACTTTATGTTTCTTCATAGTCATGATATAACAAAAATTATAATATTATCAAGAAACATAGTTTTCTGCATTTCGTGTTACAATTGCATGATAAGGAGGCGTTCAATATGTCTGAACAAGAAAAAAGTGCTGCTCAACAGCGAATTGACAATGCTGTTTACGGTACACCAAAAATCAAGCCCGATGAACAGCGAAAATATCTCGGAACATTCCGTGAACGCGTCTGTCTAACAATTAGTGTTCAAGAACTACAGGAACAAGATTGGACAAAGGCATTAACTGCCGAGTTAGATCGTGGAATTGGTAACCTTGTTTTTATCAACGGTAATCTCCCTCACGACGAAATTCATCCATACATTCAAACTGCTGCTAAAGATAATGCCCAGTTTACATTAAAAACTGATCCAGAATATAAAACTGACCCGGATTCATTAGCAGTTGTCGTGGCGGCAAAAACAGCTGTTTACCAATCACCAGTCGACGTCAAAAAACGATATCCTAATCTGGTAAATTCAAATAATAGTACGGCTGAAAAAAATAATGATCAACACCAAAGCTTTTTCCACCATCTCTTCCATAGAAAGGATCGTGGCTAATATATGCAACAACCACTTGCTTATCGAATGCGGCCGCGAACGTTAGATGAAGTGGTCGGTCAACAACACCTTGTCGGACCAGATAAAATCATCTCGCGCATGGTTAAAGCGAAAATGCTTTCTTCGATGATTCTATACGGTCCTCCCGGAACTGGTAAGACCAGCATTGCCAGTGCGATTGCTGGTTCAACTAAATATGCTTTTCGAAAACTAAATGCGGCAACTGATGCAAAAAAGGATTTACAAATCGTCGCAGAAGAAGCTAAGATGAGCGGAACGGTGATTTTACTACTCGATGAAATCCATCGGTTAGATAAAGTAAAACAAGATTTTCTTCTTCCGCACCTCGAAAATGGACGAATCATCCTTATCGGGGCGACAACAGAAAATCCATATATCAGCATTAATCCCGCAATCCGTAGCCGAACCCAAATTTTTCCGGTTCACCCGCTTTCGACTGATGAGATGAAGATTGCTATCCAGCATGCATTGGTTGATAAGGAACGCGGCTTAGGTAATTTACCATTAGTCCTTGAAGAAAATGCTGAGGACCAACTAGTAGCAGCGACCAATGGTGATCTTCGAAGTGCATTAAATGGGTTAGAACTTGCGGCCAAATCAACTGATCCAAGTGAAGATGGGAAAATACATCTTACGCTACCGATTATTGAGGAAAGCGTCCAGAAAAAGGCGTTATCCGCTGACAAAGATGGCGATGCTCATTATGATGTCATCTCAGCCTTTCAAAAGTCTATTCGCGGGTCAGATACTGATGCAGCCCTCCACTATCTTGCACGTTTAATTGAAGCCGGTGACCTGCCTATTATTGCACGACGTTTAATGATCACAGCCTACGAAGATATCGGGCTCGCCAATATGCCTGCTGTACAACGAGCTGTTACGGCAGTTCAAACGGCAGAACGAGTTGGCTTTCCGGAGGCACGAATTCCCTTAGCAGATGCTGTCATCGAATTATGCCTGTCACCAAAATCCAATTCGGGAATTAATGCAATTGACGAAGCTCTTGCTCAGGTTCGGCAAGGTGGCTTTGGTGACGTTCCAGCTCACCTTAAAGATGCCCACTATAAAGGAGCTGCTAAGTTAGGCCATGGACTAGATTATGATTACCCTCATGACTATCCCCAAGATTGGGTAGCTCAACAATACTTACCTGACCGAATCAAAGATGCTCAATATTACCAGCCAAAAAATAATGGTCGTTTTGAAGCCAGTTTAGGCCGGCAATATTGGCAATTACGGAAGGCCCAGCAACATACTTTACGAGGTAAATATCACCCGAGCAAATAATTGCACCAACAACTTAAAAATGCTATTATAAAAGTGAAAACTCTGTAGTGTACGCGTTGTCTAAACGCAGGTTTGCCTTACAGTCTTATTACTTTGGGACTAGTGCATTGCCTTTTGGACAACATGCCTTTACACTTGGTAGTTGAATATTAGGCAGCCGTGTCCCACCTGTCTTAAACACAGGTCAACACTGAATGACAATTAACGGCACCAACGGAGTTTTCGTACATATTCAGTGAGGGTGAGAAAGACTTTTGCTTTTTCTCACCCTCATTTTAATTTCATTATAGATAGGATAGATTTTTATGTTGTTACCACTTCTAATGACTCTATTTGGTTTAATTGCTCTTTTTGAAGGAGTCTTTCTCTTAACCCACATCCATAAGCCATTTCTTGTTTTCGATCCTACTAAAAGCAAATATTTAGCTCCACAATTAAAAAATTGGGGGATTGTGATGACCATCGTCGGTATTCTAAGTATCATTTCTGGATGGACAAACAATACTGGATTCCTAGTTATTATGGTAATCATTGGCTGTGTCAGCGAAACGTTAATGGCTTTCGCAATTACTGCTGATTTTCGCATAAATCATCGCAAGTAATGTTTCGTAGGCGCTTTACGCTCAATAGTGAAAAAGTGTATAATAAGTATATAATATAAAGATTTCAGGAGGGCACTACAATTATGGCACAAGAATACAAACACATTTTAGTTCCTGTTGACGGTTCTAAAGAAGCTGAATTGGCTTTTAAGAAAGCTGTTGCTGTAGCAAAACGTAATGGTGCAGACACTGAATTACGTTTACTTCACGTTGTTGACACACGTGCATTCCAAAACATTTCTAGTTTCGATACTTCAATGGTTGAACAAGTTACAGAAACTGCAAAGAAGACTTTAGACAAGTACATCGACTATGCTAAAGAGCACGGTGTTGAAAATGCTAGTTACTCCATTGAATATGGTGCTCCAAAGACAATTATTGCTCGGGATATGCCAAAGGAAATGGGTGCTGACCTCATCATGATTGGTGCTACTGGGCTAAACGCTGTTGAACGAATTTTGATCGGTTCTGTTACCGAATTTGTTACCCGAACAGCAATTTGTGATGTTCTAGTAGTACGGACCGATTTGGATAATAAGCCAATCGAAAATCCAAAGAAGCGTCGGTTCTAATATCAAGATAAAATCAATCAAATGCTTCATAGGCGTTAGCAGGTTGCTAATTATATGGAGCATTTTTTATTATTCAAAACTACTTTTATTAAGATAGGAGCGCAAAGCATTGGAAGTGAAATATGAAACAGTAAAGCAAACTTTACGAAACGAAATTATTGATGGAAAATATAAAATCAATGAAAAACTGCCAACCGAAAGTGCCTTAATGAAGCGTTTTAATGTGTCACGTTATACAATTCGTCGCGCTGTTGGTGACCTTGAAAACGAGCACTATATTTACCGTATTCAAGGTGGTGGGATGTTTGTTCAAGACTGGCAACGTGATTGGACAAAAAGTGAAAAGAATAAAATCATTGGGGTAATCAGCACTCATATGGCTGACTATATCTTTCCTCCAATCATTTCCGGAATTGATAGTATAGTAACAGAACAAGGTTACTCAATGATCGTTGGGAATACGCTTAATGACCATAAACGTGAACGCCAAACAATCTTAAATATGTTGGATCTTCAAATTGCTGGATTAATTATTGAGCCAACTGAAAGCGCCATGCCTAATCCTAACTTAGACCTTTATCGGCAAGTCCAGAAATATAAAATTCCAACAATCCTATTTCACTCCACTTATCCTGGCTTTGATTTTCCTTCTTTACTGACAAAAGATCGGGAAGCAGAGGAGGGTTTAGTGAAATACCTCTTCAGTCTTGGACACACTAATATTTTAGGAGTATTCCAAATCGATGATCAACAAGGGGTTGACCGCATGGCTGGAATGATCAAAGCATATCAAGATAATAATATCCCCACCACTAAATCAAATGTTATTATGTACCAATCGAGCGAAAATTACGAAGATATTAAGGAAAAAATCGATATGATGCTTAATAGTAATAATGATATTACTACTATTGCCTGCTATAATGACCGCCTTGCAACAAGAGTTATTAGTCATCTTCAGAAACAGGGAAAACAAGTGCCGACTGATATTTCAGTAATAGGTTTTGATAACTATGAAATGGCACAAATTATCTCCCCTAGCCTCACTACAGCTAATCACCCCAAACGTCAACTAGGTGAAGATGCTGGGAAAATGATCTTAAAAATGATTGCAGGCGAAGAAGTCACTTCAAAAGTTTATACCCCAACAATAATTAAGGGACAATCGACTGCTCCGCTTATTACAAAGGAGAATACCAATGAATAATGAAGTAAAACAATTATTACTTGCTGATGGTCAATCAATGCCTCAAGAAGGATTTGGCTTATATAAAATCACTGATCAAAGTACGATTACCTCCGCGATAAAGTATGCCTATAATGCTGGCTATCGTCTTTTTGATACCGCGCAATTATATAAAAACGAAGCAGAGGTCGGGAACGCTTTACAGGAGCTTGGCTTACCCCGTGAGGAACTTTTCATTACCACAAAAGTATCGGAACCTAATCAAGGGTTTAAGCAAACAATCACCTCTATTAAAGACTCCCTTCAAAAGTTGAAACTCGATTATGTTAACCTTCTGCTTATTCATTGGCCAATTGAACGAGCTTTCTTTGACACTTGGGCAGCCCTTGAAGAATTAAAAAAGGAAGGTCTGACCCGTTCAATCGGTGTTAGTAACTATCAAATGATTCACCTTCAGTATCTTGCTACTCAAGCGCATGAGATGCCCGTTATTAATCAAATCGAACGTCATCCTCGCCTAAACCAACAACCATTGCTCCAATACGATAAGGAACATGATATTGTTACCCAGGCGTGGAGTCCGCTTGGGCGTGGAACCATCCTCGACAATCCAACCCTCAATAAGATCGCTGCTAACCATCATAAGTCTGCTGCTCAAGTTGTCCTCCGCTGGCAATTGCAAAGCGGGGTCGCCTTCATTCCGAAGTCAGTTCATGAAGCGCGAATCAAGCAAAATATTAACATCTATGACTTCACATTAAGCGACGAGGAAATGACTGCTATTAATAATTTAAATAACTTTACACGCGTAGGTAAAGAACCAGCACTAGTTTACGAATATAACCTTAAATATTAAGAATGATAAAGGGAACCAAGATAACGGCCGTCACATGACCATATCTTAGTTCCCTTTTTGCATTAAAAATAACCTGGGAAATAATCAATTATTCTACATATGGATTCTCTTTAATGATCCGTGCTGGATTACCCGCAATAACAACATTATCACCAAACGACTTTGTCACTACACTTCCAGCACCAACAATTACATTATTACCCAAAGTTACACCTGGACAAATAATTGCCCCGCCACCAATCCACGCATTATCCCCAATAGTGACATCCTTACTTTGGCCGTAAGCTCCATTGCGCCGTAATCGTGGGTTCAAGAGATGATTAACAGTATAAATCTGCACTCACGGTCCCAATAAACAATGCTTCCCAATCCGAATTGGACTAGCATCAAGCATGACACAATCATAATTAGCGAAAAAATCATCATCTACATAAATGTTATAACCATAATCACATTTGAATTGCGGATGAACTTCACATTTTTCGCCAACGTGTCCAAACAATTGACGAATCACAGTATTGCTTGCAGTCGGGTTCATCTCGCCAAGAGCATTAAATCGCTCAACTAATTGACGGGCATATTGACGCTCTTTAACTAATTCGGGATCGTAAACGTTAAAAGCTTCCTCTGCTAGCATTTTCTCTTTTTCAGTTTTTATTTTTCCATCTCCTGATAAAAAATGGTTCTACTCGTCTCGAGGTTTGCCGAGTAGAACCATTTTGAGGATTTTTAATTTGAATTAACTATTCAATAAAATCAACTTTAACATCTAACATTCCGAAAAGATCTTTAATTTGTTGTGGTTTCAAACTGAAACTCAAGATTGTGTGGTGACCACCACCAGCATGCATCCAGCGTTCAGCACCTTCCTTTAAGCCAACAGTTGGTGTCCATAACTGCTTAGCAACTGGAAGATGAGGCGTTTCAGCTTCTGGCTTATGACAATCAACTGAGTAACCAATAACCTTGTAACCATCGTTGAAGTATGAAAGGGTAACATCGACAGCCTTACCTTCACGACCAGTAAATACTAACCGTGCTGGGTCATCTTTACCACCAATGTCTAATGGGTGAACTTCAACTCGTGGCTTATCTGAAGCAATTGTTGGGTCAACTTCAAGCATGTGTGAACCAAGAATTGCTTGGTGACCTGGACGAAGGTCTAATGTGTAGTCTTCCATAAAGGCAGTAGCAACATTATCAGCAGCAATCTTCAATAAGCGATCCATTCCGGCAGACTTCCAATCACCTTCAGCACCAAAGCCGTAGCCATCACGCATCAATAATTGAGCAGCTAACCCAGGTAATTCTTCAAGGCCATGCAAGTCTTCAAAGTTGGTGGTAAAGCCAGTGTATCCTTTTTCATCCATAAACTTCTTCAAACCAAGATATTCACGAAGTTGGTAACGAACTGAGTGTTCATAGTGTTCCTTAGTATTATCACCTTGGACCATTTCATAACGACTTGCTAAGTCCTTGTAAGCAGCATCAATTTCTTCTTTACTGATACCATTTACATATTCTACTAAGTCACTTACTGGCCAGTAGTCAACAGTCCAGCCAAGGAACATTTGGGCTTCAACTTTGTCACCTTCAGTAACGGCAACGTTCCGCATTGTATCACCAAAACGAACAATCTTAATGTTAAAGCTTTCGTTGTAAGCAACCGCAACATTTTGCCAGTCAGCGATTTCTTCTTGAACTTCTTCATCTCCCCAGAAGCCGTAAACAATCTTGTTATGCTTTTGTAAACGAGCGTTAATGTAAGCATATTCACGGTCACCATGAGCTGATTGGTTTAAGTTCATGTAATCAAAGTCAATGGTGTCATATGGAATCTTGTTCAAGTATTGAGTTGCTAAGTGAAGCAGTGGCTTTTGTAAAAGCTTAGTTCCCCGAATCCAGTTCTTTGCTGGTGAGAAGGTATGCATCCATGTCATAACACCGGCAACGTTGTCATTGTAGTTAGCTTCCTTCATAAACTTAGTGATTCCTTCAGCAGTTGTCATAACACCCTTGAAGACAACCTTGTAAGGCAACTTACCACTTTCGTTTAACTTATTAACAATATCTTCAGCATCAGCAGCAACTGACTTTAATTGTTCTTCACCGTAAAGGAATTGACTACCAGTAACAAACCAAAATTCGTAATTCTTAATATCCATGAGATTACACTCCTTTTATCCTAAAAAAGTTTTTAAATGTAGCTACCAAATTAATTAAGCGTGAGCTGCATGATCTTTTGAATGCGCATTATTTTGTCCGTAATATGCATTCGCACCATGCTTGCGGTAATAGTGTTTGTCCAACAAGTATTGAGGTAAGTGAAGGTCTTGGTGCGTTAATTGCATTGCATGATAATCTTCTTCTGCCACAACTTCTAACACCTTAGCATTATAAACTGCTTTGTCAGGTGTTGGCCCCCAAGTAAATGGACCATGTTGCATTACTAATGCCGCTGGGGTTGCTTCATAGTCCAAACCCCGTTCCTTGAATGAACGAACGATTACCTTTCCTGTATTACCTTCATAGTCTTCTTCAATTTCTTCCTTCGTCAAAGCATCAGCAGCTGGGACATCAGTATAGAAAGTATCAGCGTGAGTGGTATTCATTGCTGGAACATCCATCCGTGCAGCTGCAAACGCTACTGCCCATGGTGAATGAGTATGAACGACTCCACCAATCTTTGGGAAGTGATTATAGAGGTAAGTGTGAGTAGGAGTATCACTGGATGGATTCAAGTCACCCTCGACTACCTCACCATCCAAGTTGACAACAACCATGTCTTCCGGCTTCATCTCTTCATATGGAACTCCAGAAGGTTTAATAACAAACAATCCTTTTTCACGGTCAATCCCTGAAACATTGCCCCATGTAAAGGAAACAAGGCCTAGTTTAGGAAGCCGCATATTTGCTTCATAAACTTCTTTCTTTAAATCTTCTAACATGTACTATTTACTCCCTTTCTCTTCACGTTCTTTAATGTCATCACCAGCTAATGCTTCAACAGGTAAGCCTGCTTGGTAACGAGTAATAAAGCTTTCATATCCTTTTACGCCAGCAGGTTCTGGTGTAAGGGTCATACTTTCTGGATTCTTAAAGACTTTTTCGTCAAGGTAATCTGCTAGGGATTCTTTTCCGTACGTCTCAGCATACTTAGCAAGAACCGCCATTCCCCATGGTCCACCTTCACTGGCAGTATTCATGATTGTAATTGGGATATTTAAGGCATTCGCCAAAACTTGTTGCCCAATAACTGGTGTCCCAAAGAGTCCTCCTTGCGCAACCATGACATCGGTTTGAACGTGTTCTTCATTTAGTAAGATATCCATCCCAATCTTCAATGGCGCAAATGCTGCATAGAGTTGAGTAAGGAAGAAGTTAGCGAGGTTCATCTTACTATTTGGAGTACGGACAAATAGGGGACGTCCTTCCTGAATCTTGGTAATATTTTCACCAGAAAGATAACTATAATTAATTAATCCACCAGCATCTGGGTCGGAGTGAACCGTTGAATCAAATAGGGTCTCGTAAAGCGTATTGGTATCGATCTTGGCTCCAATTGCATTAGCAAAATCTCTAAATAATCCAACCCAGGCGTTAATATCAGAAGAACAATTATTGATATGAACCATGGCTACTGGATCACCGGTTGGCGTAGTAACAATATCAATATCACGGTGAAGCTTCTTTAATGGAGCATCTAACACATTCATTGAGAAGGCTGAAGTTCCAACCGAAATATTTCCTGTCCGTTTTCGAACACTGTTAGTTCCAACCATTCCAGTTCCTGCATCCCCTTCTGGAGGGGCCATCAAACTACCAGCTTGCAAAGTCCCACTTGGATCAAGTAACTTTGCTCCATCAGCAGTTAAGTGACCTGCATCGCGTCCAGCTACCAGGACGGCAGGCAAAATATTCTTAAGTTGCCATGGGTATTGTTCAACTTCTGGTAATGAGTTGAATTTTTCAATAAAGTCTTGACGATAAGTTAATGTTTGATCATCGATTGGAAATACTCCTGAGGCATCCCCAATTCCTAAAACTTTTTCACCCGAAAGTTTCCAGTGAACATAACCAGCTAAAGTTGTAATGAAATCAATGTCTTTAACATGCGGTTCCTTGTTCAAAATTGCTTGGTAGAGGTGAGCAATACTCCATCGTTGTGGAATATTAAAATCAAATAAATCAGTTAACTTATCTGCGGATTCCTCAGTGATGTTATTCCGCCAGGTTCTAAATGGAACAAGTAATTGGTTATTTTTATCAAATGGTAGGTACCCATGCATCATGGCACTGACACCGATTGAACTAATTTCATCCAAGCTCACATGGTACTTACTTTGGACATCTGCCTTAATCTTGGCATAAGCAGCTTGAATCCCTTCCCAAACTTGATCCAGCGGGTATGTCCAGATCCCGTCTTTCAATTGGTTTTCCCAGGTATAGCTCCCAGAAGAGATTGTTTCAAAATCTGAATTAATCAAGACTGCTTTAATTCGGGTAGAGCCTAACTCAATTCCTAGTGAAGCCTGACCATTTTTTACTTGTGTCGCTGTTTCACGTAAATTCATAGAGTATTCCTCCTAGTTTTCAGGATTGCTGGCCTTTACTCGACCATGGTTTGTTCCTTGCTCTTCAATTTCTTCAAGAGTGTGCCCACGAGTTTCTGGAACACAAGTCTTAACAAAGATAACTCCTAAGATACAGATAATTCCGAAGATCGCGAAAACAGCTTCTTGTGGCATACTTGCCGTCATAATTGGGAAGATAAGACCAACTAACCATGATCCAATCCAGTTAAATGATGAAGCTAAACCAGAGGCACGACCCCGGATAGCCAGTGGGAAGATTTCACCAACAAGCACCCATGTTAACGGAGCCCATGTGAAGGAGTAGAACGCAACATAGATACATAAGAACACAACAATTGTCATCGGATTCATATTTGGCATCATCCAATTAATAACGGCTGGAAGAATGAAGGAAAGTCCCATGACAGCACCACCAACCATTAACAATGTCCGCCGGTTAAATTTATCAGCAATCCACATGTAAACCAGGGAACCAACAACCAAGATAACCCCTTGAACAATTGGCCACATTAAGTTTGAAGATGCAGCTTGGCCAGTTGCCTTTTGAACAATTAATGGAATGTAGTAGAAGATCGCGTTTGCACCTTGGAATTGTTGGAAGGCTGCAACCCCAACCCCAGCAATAACTAGGTAACGATACTTGCCACTGAATAAGGTTGACCAACTTGTCTTTTGATTTGCTTGTCGCTCTTCTTTAGCAGTTTCTTTAATACTTGCTAATTCTTGGTCAATCTCAGCTGGATTTTTACGAATGTAAGAAAGAACTTTCCGCGCTTGGGCTTCATCACCTTTACGCAATAAGAACCGTGGAGATTCTGGCAAACGAAGAACACCAAGGAATAAGATTAAAGCAGGAACAGCTGCCAATCCTAACATAAGACGCCATGCCCATTCACCAGGAAGGTCTTTCAATAGGAAGTCAACAACATATGACAATAACATTCCAGAAACAATCATTGTTTGGTTAAGTCCAGATAAACGTCCACGTGCTTTAGCTGGTGCCATTTCGGACATATAAGCTGGTACCAACGCTGAGGCAGCCCCTACCGCTAAACCTAAAAGCATCCGGACAATAATCAGATAGTAGGCACTTGCTTCGCCCATGTCTGGTGAAACACCAGATAAAACGGAGAATACCATGAATACAATTGCAGACATTAAAATCATTTTCCGCCGACCGAACTTATCAGAAAGTTGTCCGGCTAATGCGCCCCCGAAGATTGCACCAAACATAACTGCTGAAGTAATCCAACCAACTAGAGAAGCTGCATTTTCAAGGTGCCAATCAGCTTGTAAGAAAGGTAAGGCACCAGTCATAACACCGATATCGTAACCAAATAGGATGCCCCCAAATGATCCGAAGAAGTAGATAAATGCACTTGATATTTTCTTCTCGGCTTTAGCCATTACATTCATCCTCCTTAAAAATTAAAAAGTAATAGTTTTTCATGAACATGAACGCGCTTTCATTGAACAATTATTACTATAAAATATTTGTACGTATAAATCAAGTAAATTATTTAAAATTAATCATAACCAATTGTGAAAAAGCATTTTATACATTTAACAATTTCATGTCTATCTTGTATTTAGAAGCAGTTATGCATGTGAAAAATATTTTTATTTTTTACTACTAAAAAAGACTAATTCTCGTTTAATGCACATAAACTGAAATTAGTCTTTAATAATCAATTAAGTTTTTATTAATTATTTATACGGATAAATCCTTAAATTTATACTAAAAAACGAAGCTGAGACATCTTAACCATCTCTCAGCTTCGTTTTTCAGTTACGTATATTAATTAAATTTCTAAATTCTTTAACTCTAATAGAATTGTATCTTCTGCTACTGATCCATTACGAGCAATGCTAAGACTTTCAGCAATCTTTAAAGCCTTTTTAGCTTCTTCCTTGTCGTTCTTTAGGATGTAGCTACGACCTATATAAAGATATAGTTCATCTAATAAGAATAATGAATCATGTTCCCGACAAAGTTCAATTCCCTTATTAGCAACTTCAATAGCGTTATCAGGGTCTTCAAGTTGCAGATATAATTCTGCAATTTGACAATCAATTGATGCCCATTGATAAAGGCTCCCAATCAATTTTTTATTATCAATCAGTTTTACAGACCGGTTAGTTAACCGTGCTGCCCGTTCTTTATCACCACGTTTTAAGTAAGCAAGCGCCATTCCTGCAGTTGTCATAGCTAAATAAATATTAGCACTAGTAGTAGCAAATTGAGTTAAAACAAGTTCAAAATTAAAAATGGCTTCATCAATTTGATTACTTTCAACTTGAACCATTCCTACTAGATAGTAGTAACGTTGTTTATCAAAATCACTTTCTAGATTTTTTACATGAACCTTCTTCAAAAGCGCTGAAGCATCTTCAAAATTGCGTGAAATCAAATTATCAACGATTTGGTTGAATGTTTCATTAATTCCACTAACTTCATTTTCGACAATTCGATCAGAAGAAATATTTAAGCGTTCACATATTGCCGTTAAAATATCCATTTTGGGTAAGCGATTTTGTTTTTCCATTAGGCTGATTGTCGCTTGAGTACAAATCCCTTCAGCTAAAGCCGTTTGGGACAATCCACGCTTGCGACGAATTTGTTTTAATACGTCTCCTCGGAGTCTCATTGTTTACCTTCCTTAATCATAATTGTTGAATATAAAATATGTACTCTATGAACTGTACCATTGCCAATCGTATTATACCACCATTAGCAACAAAAATTACTTTGGTTTTACCTAGGTCTTTTATTATAGGCCAAAAATAAATCAATACTATTTTTATGTTTAAAATACAATAAATTTTATAAAAAATAAATGCTTATAACCACCTTCAAAGTCACCCCCTGCGATGGTTATAAAGTACTATAAGTAGTGTGACTGTAAGCTACTCTAACGCTTACAAAAACTACGTATCTTCATTATATTATAAATTTTGCTTACTGCAATACTAAACCACGGATTTCATACCATTATGATAATATTTACTTCCTGCTATAATTTTAATAATAAAAATAGTTAGCACATTGTCTTCACAACATCCTAACCATTAAATAATTATTCTTTAGTCTTCGTTATATTTCTTTTGACCAACACGTTCAGTACCAAGCTTACGGAAGTCGTATTTAATCTTGCTGTTTCGTTCAAATTCTTGTAATCCTAATTGAATTAACCGATCAATCAAGTCAGAATATGAAATACCAGAAACTTCCCACATTTGAGGGTACAGACTAATGTTAGTAAATCCTGGTAATGTATTTGGTTCACCAAGATAAGGGACATTATTGCTGTCAACTAAAAAGTCAATCCGAGCCATTCCCTTCATTCCTAATGCCTTGTATGCTTTCAAAGCCATATCTGTAATTTCATCAACTAAGTATTGTGGTAATTTAACAGGAAGTTCAAAAACAACCCCGCTGGCATCCACAAACTTGTTTTCGTAATCATAGAATGGATCGTCCTTAGGTACACGAACAGCTCCTAACTTAGAGGCAATTGGATGTTCATTTCCTAAGATTGAAATCTCAATTTCTTGAGGATTAGCGATCCCCTGTTCTACTAAGATCTTGTAATCATACTTAAAAGCATCATCTAACGCTTTTTCATATTCTTCAGCGTTAGTAACTCGATGAATTCCAACGGAGGAACCTTGCTTAGCTGGCTTTACAAAAGTGAGATTACCTAATTTTTCTTCAATCCGGCCCCATGAATAATCAGCCCGGTTTTCTGGCGTAACTACTACATAGGGGGTGTTGCGAATACCAGCTTGACTAATAATCTTCTTAGTAAGATCCTTGTCAAAAGACATCGCACTAGCTGCAATATTTGAACCAACGTATGGCTTATTAAGGAGCTTAAAGAGGCCTTGAATTGTACCATCTTCACCTAAATTACCATGGATAACAGGGAAGAAGAAATCAATTTCCTTTTGTTCGTTTAAGGCCATAATTGGTGCTAATGGACTACTCATATCCATCTTTTGATATGCTTCTGCTACCACTTGGTCTTCAGGTTCACCATCAAAGATCTTTTGAGAATCCTCATTGCCTAATAGAATTCCATCCTTTGTAAACATAAAAAGACTTACATCATATTTTTCCTTATCAAGAGCATCATAGATATTATGTGCTGATCGCTTTGACACATCATGTTCAGAGGAGTTGCCACCAAATAATAAAGCGATGTGTAATTTTTTGGTCATAATAAATACCACCTTAAATATTTTTATCTTAGCCGTTTTCCTAGAACCTTAAGTATAACATGAACTGGAAAGATCCGCCAATACTAAATAGGAGACTAAAATCAAGGTTCCCCTAATCCTAGTCTCCTATTTTTTATTTAACTTCAACAATCCAGTTTTTTTCCATATCGCTTGAATTTAATCCAGCCGGATCATCAATAATAGCTTCATTTATTTTGGTAATCTTACCATCAATGGGACTATCCACATCGGTAACTGCTTTTTCTGCTTCAACTACAATAAATTTGTCAGCTTGTTTCAAAGTTGTCCCTACTGCTGGTACATCGATGAAACTTACTTCTCCTAACTCATCACGGCCTTCATCGTTTAAGCCGACACGCTTAGTACCATCTGCTTGTTCTTTTACCCAAAAATAATCTTTTGTCATTTTATGACCCCACTATCTAAATTCACGATTACTGCTAAACATATAAGAATGATGATGGTAACGCATCGACATTACCATTCCAATCCCAATCAAGTTACCAATTAATGAGGATCCCCCAGCACTAATAAATGGAAGCGGAATACCTGTTAATGGTAATAGACCGATGTTCATTCCAATATTTTCAAAAACGTGGAATAAAATCATCATGATAACTCCGGTTGAGATATAAGCATAGAATTCGTTCTTGGTATCGAATGTTACTCGAATCATTAAGTAGATCAGTAACAAGTAGATAAGGATTAATAAAACCCCACCAATGAACCCAAAATTCTCACCGATAACGGAAAAAATCATATCTGATTCACGAACCGGAACATAAACCTTTGAGTTATTAAAACCAGTTCCAGTAATACCACCCGAACCAACCGCTTTAATACTCTGCCATAACTGATACCCTTGGTTAGTTGTATCCTGTTCTGGATGAAGCCAGGTATCAACCCGATCAAACTGGTATGCTTGAAACCCAACATGTTCAAGTATTTGTCGCCCAACCGAACTAGTTACCATCGCTAAGGCTGAGCCCCCAACAACAACTAATATCGTAGCTGCTGGCGCCAAAATTCGCCAAGTAACTCCAGAAACTAAGACCATTCCACAGAAAATAGCGAAGAATACTAACCCAGTCCCAAAGTCATTTTGAAACTTCAGCGAAATCAAAATTGGTAATAGCCATAAGAACATCGTCCCAATTAATCGCCAATCTGAATCAACAGTATGCACACTATATCGGTTATTATGAGTCGTAATAACACGCCCCATCATTAAAATATAGGCAGGCTTCATTATTTCCGAAGGCTGAAACGTAAATGGTCCAATTGCAAACCAACTCTTAGCCCCGGTACTAGCATAATAGGCTCGACTATAAAAGACTAGGATTGCGAACATTAAAAATACACTTAGCCAGTATACAATTGGTGCTAATTTCCATAATTGTTCAGCATCAAATTGCATAATGACAATAATAAGGATTGTTCCAACCGCATACCAAACCAACTGGGTAATAACCTGTCGTGCTACACTAGTTTGCTGCCGATCATGAACTGCCGCTACATAGATTGAAGCAAGACCAATCAAGGCTAACAAAAGAACACAGAATATAATTCCCCAGTCAATCCGACTTTCTACATCATTTTGCGAACGTTGCATTACCAAACTCCTTTACAAAATATTAATCAAAGAGGATGGTTCACCAAACTAATGCTGGTGAAGATGATATTGTTGAAGGACTATTTCTAATCCCTCTTCTTGAGAACGAACATAAAATTCGCTCTGGTCACTTATCAGCATTGCTTTGAAACGTTCATTATCGGTTACAACTTCACCAATCAATCGGTCTCCAATAAAAATTTGTTGAACCGGTTGATTACGACGTTCAATATCTTTAACGCTGACTTCTACTTTTTTATCTTTCTTTGACACTTTTTCACCCTTAATAACTATTATTACCCCTGACGACGAAAAGTAAAATGATTAGGTACCGGATCATAGCCACCACGAGAAAACGGCTGACAACGAAGGAGCCGCCAACTTCCGAGCAATATCCCCTTTAAACCAAAGCGTTGTAAAGCTTCTAACATGTACTGTGAACATGAGGGGGTAAAGCGACATACGCGAAATGGTCGTTGGGCGGAAATGCCTTGTTGATACCAGCGTATAAGGTCACATAAAATCCTTACCATTTTCAACTTACTTCTTTCGTTCAGTCTTTTGCATCCGTTCTAACATTTCACCAGCACCCTTAGCAACATTGTCTAATGGGTCTTGTGAAACAACAACCGGTACCTTTAGACGAGCACTGAATAATTGATCGACACCCTTTAACAAAGAAGTACCACCGGTTAACATTATTCCCCGGTCAATAATATCACTAGCTAACTCTGGTGGAATTGTTTCTAATACATTTACAGCGGCTGAAACAATTTGTTCAAGCGTATCATGCAATGCTTCTTCAATTTCATTTTCATTAACAGTGATTTGCTTTGGCATTCCAGTAGCTACATCACGGCCACGAACATCCATCGTTTCAGGATCATCAACCCGTAATGCAGTCCCGAGTTCCATTTTGATCTTTTCAGCAGTATGTTCACCAATTACTAGGCCGTGCTTATTCTTAATATAAGAAGCAATATCACTATTCATCTTATCACCGGCCATCCGAATTGACTGGCTTGAGACAATATCGCCTAATGAAAGAATGGCGATATCACTGGTACCACCACCCATATCAATGACCATGTTTCCACGAGGTTTAAAAATGTCTAATCCAGCACCAATTGCTGCTACTTTAGGCTCGTATTCAAGGTAAACTTTACCACCACCAGATTGTTCAGCGGCTTGAATAATTGCCTTTCGTTCAATCTCAGTAATATTCGTTGGTGCGCAGATCATGATGTTTGGCTTTGACATAAACCCTTTAACGCTTAGTTTACCAATAAAGTAGGAAAGCATTTCTTGAGTAACATCAAAATCAGAAATAACTCCATCCTTTAATGGACGAATAGCCCGAATGTTACTAGGAGTACGTCCAACCATTCGGTATGCTTCTGAACCAACAGCCAATACTTTATTGGTTTTTGTATCAACCGCCACAACTGACGGTTCATTTAGAACAATACCCTTGCCTTGAACATAAATCAAAACATTGGCAGTTCCCAAATCAATTCCAATATCCTTTGCCATTAATTTCTTCTCCTTTTAGCTAGTTAAGTTTTAACACTAAACTCGTTAATATCGTTCGTAATTATACCACAAAATAGGGATACAGATAGACGTCGCTTACGAATCTTTAATCTTGATTTGTTTTATTCTTAGAAGGCTTTACCGCCAATTTAATTTTATCCTCGACATCAATTCGATCAATCTTGGCCCCTAATTGTTGTAACTTTTGGTGAAGATGGTAATATCCCCGATCAATATATTTTAGGTTACGAACCTGGGTAATTCCATCAGCAACTAACCCGGCCAATACTAAAGCAGCCCCCGCTCGTAAATCAGAGGCAGCTACTTCAGCGCCACTAAAACGCGTGGGACCATTTAAAACCGCAACTGGACCATTAATTTGAAAATCGGCGTTCATTCGTCGTAATTCTTCTAAATGCATAAAACGCTTCTCAAAAATCGTCTCATCTAGGGTACTGGTCCCATTTGCCAAAAGCTGGAGAACGGACATTTGTGGTTGAAGATCAGTAGGAAATCCTGGGTATGGAAGAGTCTTAATATTCGTGGGAATTAGAACAGAAGTCCCAAGAACACGGATCCCGTCTTCTTGAACGATGACTGTCACCCCCATTTCCTCCAATTTAGCAATTAGTGAGGTGTTATGCTCAGCGATTGCTCCTTCAACCACTACATCACCATTAGTAATGGCTGTCGCAATCATAAATGTTCCTGCCTCAATTCTATCTGGCATTACTGTATGTTCACAACCATGAAGGAAATTAACCCCTTGAATCCGGATAATGTCTGTTCCAGCACCATGAACACGTGCACCCATTTTATTCAACATATTTGCTAAATCAACAATTTCAGGCTCACTGGCGGCATTTTCAATTGTTGTAATTCCCTGCGCAAGGGTTGCTGCCATTATCAGATTTTGCGTTGCACCGACACTAGGAAAATCTAGATAAATATGATCGCCAATTAAGTGTTCAGCCCGTGCTTCTAAGTATCCATCGTGTTGCTCAATAACCGCTCCTAATTGACGTAATCCCTTAAGATGTAAATCAATTGGCCGCGAACCAATCGCACATCCACCAGGAAGCGCAATTTGCGCATGACCTGTCCGAGCTAGCAAGGGGCCTAAGACTACCATCGATGCCCGCATCCGGCTAACATATTCTAATGGTGCTTCAGATAATACAGGGTCAGCTGCATCAATTGTTAAAACATGCTTATTTTTATCAAAATCTACTTTTATATTTAAGAACCGTAATAACTGATTCATTGTCGTTACATCCGATAAAATGGGAACATTTGATAATTTAATGTTTCCACTAGAAGCCAAAATAGATGCCGCTTGAATTGGTAAGACTGCATTTTTTGCTCCTTCAACTTTAACTCGACCGGTTAACCTCTGACCGCCCTTAACAACAATTTTTCCATAAGATCCTCCAGTAAATACTATCGAATTAAATATGTCAAATTACCAATTGCACTTAGGATATTTAAGAAAAATGTCGCACATAAATATCCTAGTCCAGTAGCCATCAGAACAATAAGTAGAGGCAATGTACGTGGTGGTCGGTTAAAAAAATGCTCAAAATGTATCCCTTGAATAGCAAAAAACGCTAACCAGACAAATGCCAGTTGCACTATTATTTCTATTAGCGCTCGTAATCCTGTAATTTGCAATCGATCACCCTCTTTTAAACTAAATTCAATCATATCATATCACATGATTAAATTATTAATTCGTAAAAAAGCTTAATGATCTTTTAAACGAAAAGGAAGTGAGACTAAATTGCTTGCGAGTTTTTAGTCCCACCCCGTAAAGATAGTTAGGCAGCTACTGCGTTTTAGTAGTTTACACTTTAAAATAATAAAGAGGTTGGATTATTTTCTCCAACCTCTTTTTGATATTATACCTTAGATATTGCGTTGCTTAGAAGCAGCATTCAAACGGTTAATTGCACGCTTGAGGTGAACTTCTGCACGTGATAAATCGCTCTGGTTATGCTTCTTCTTTGCTTCTTCGATTGCAGACTCAGAACGCTTTTTAGCTCTCTGTGCCCGCTCAACGTCAATTGCTTCAGGCATTTCAGCACTATCAGCTGCGATTGTAGCATTTTGACCATCAAATTGAATGATCCCACCGTTAACCGCTGCAACTTCATCAGTGCCTTCAGAATGTTTAATTCGAACTGTACTAATTTCAAGTGCAGCAATTAATGGTACGTGGTTAGCCATGATTCCCATTTGTCCACCAGCAGTGTTCATAACGAGCATAGTAACCTTATCATTATCATAGACGGTGCCATCTGGAGTAATAATAGTGACCTTAAAAGTATTTTCAGCCATAATTATCCCTCCTAGTCTTCTGAGCTATCTTCGTCAGTCTCAGCCTTCATTTTCTTTGCCTTTTCAACAACGTCTTCAATTGGTCCAACTAACCGGAAAGCTTCTTCTGGAAGATCATCATACTTACCAGCAAGAATTTCCTTAAAGCCTTTAATTGTTTCCTTTAATGGAACATATTTACCAGGTAAACCTGTAAATTGGGAAGCAACACTAAAGCTTTGGGAAAGGAAGTTTTGAATCCGCCGTGCACGAGCAACGATTGTCTTTTCTTCGTCAGATAATTCATCCATACCTAAAATAGAGATGATATCTTGAAGTTCATGGTATCGTTGAAGAACGTGTTGAACCTGTGTAGCAACTTCATAGTGTTCTTTACCAACAATTTCTGGAGTAAGAGCAGTAGAAGTTGAAGCTAATGGGTCAACGGCTGGATAAATACCGATTTGGGTTAATCGACGTTCCAAGTTAGTAGTTGCATCCAAGTGGGCAAATGTTGTAGCTGGTGCAGGGTCGGTATAGTCATCAGCTGGAACATAAACGGCTTGAATAGACGTAATAGATCCCTTCTTAGTTGAAGTAATCCGTTCCTGTAACTGACCCATTTCAGTAGCTAATGTTGGCTGGTAACCAACGGCAGAAGGAATCCGACCCAAGAGGGCAGAAACTTCTGAACCAGCTTGTGTAAACCGGAAGATGTTATCGATAAAGAGCAAAACATCTTGTCCCTTTACATCACGGAAGTATTCCGCAATTGTTAAACCGGTTAAGGCAACCCGCATACGGGCACCAGGTGGTTCGTTCATCTGACCATAAACCATGGCCGTCTTTTCAAGAACTCCAGAGGCCTTCATTTCATAGTACATGTCATTACCTTCACGGGTACGTTCACCAACCCCTGTGAAGACAGAAATACCATTATGACCTTGAGCAATGTTATGAATCAATTCCTGAATCAAAACGGTTTTACCAACACCGGCACCACCGAATAGACCAATCTTACCACCACGAACATATGGAGCTAGTAAATCAATAACCTTGATCCCAGTTTCCAAAATTTCGGTAGCATTGTTTAAGTCATCATACTTTGGTGCATCGCGGTGAATAGGCATCCGCTTTGCATCAGGACCAAATTTCGGTCCGTTGTCAACAGGTTCCCCTAAGACGTTAAATACTCGTCCCAGAGTATCATCACCAACTGGTACACTAATTGATGCGCCAGTGTTTTCAACTTCCATACCACGTTGAAGACCATCAGTACCGTCCATGGCAATTGTTCGAACAACACCATCACCTAATTCCAAGGCAACTTCAGTTGTTAAAGTCTTACCATCGCTTTCCTTAATCTTCAAAGCGTCATTAATTTCGGGAAGTTTTTCGTCTAAGGGAAATTCAACATCAACAACTGGTCCGATAACTTGTAAAACTTTACCAGAACTCATGTTGTTTCCTCCTACGTTAGAAAAAATTATTCTTGAGCAGTCATACCACCAGTAATTTCTGTAATTTCAGTGGTAATTGCTGCTTGCCGTGCTCGGTTATATTGCAATTCGAGAGTAGAGATAATGTCATCAGCATTATCTGTAGCTGAACGCATTGCATTCGCACTTGAAGAGTGTTCTGATGTCTTGGCATCAAGAATCGCTCCATAAATCAAACTTTCTGCATATTGGGCAACCAATGCAGAAATGATTTCTGTATCTGACGGTTCAAATTCATACTCGGCAGAAACGTGCGCAGTACTTACATCAGAATTATTTAATTCTGTATTTTCTTGTGCTTCATTTTCGTCATTGAGTAATGACTTTTCAGTAATTGGGAGTACATCGTGAACAATAACATTTGATGTAATCCGGTTAACGTAATGACTGTAAACCATATACATTTCATCAAATACTTGATCACTGTACATTTGAACAGCGGTCTTCACAATACTGTGAACTTCACGATAGGTAGGAACATCGCTAACGCCTGAATATTCGTAAACGACATTCATTCCCCTCTTCTTAAAGAATTCTGTCCCTGTTTTACCGACCGTCAGAAATACTGTGTTGTCTTTATCAAGATTGTGCTTAGCCATCATATCTAACGTTTGCTTGATAATGTTACTGTTGTAACTACCAACCAAACCTCGGTCAGACGTAATCACAAGCACCCCAGTCTTTTTAACTGCGCGCTTTTTAAACAGTGCAGCGTAAACATCATCTTGCGAAGCTGCAGATGTTGCGCTGTGAGATTTAACCAGATCAGACAACATTTGCTTAACCTTCTCAGCATATACTTCGTAGGTCTGAGTGTGGTGTTGAATTTGATTCAGTTTTGCGGTTGAAACCATTTGCATCGCCGAAGTAATCTGACGCGTACTCTTAGTGGAATCAATCTTATGTTTAACTGCAGCGAGTGAAGCTGGCACTAAATCTCACCGTCCTTTCGACTAATCATCATTAACTATTTTTCTTCAGCGGCTTGCTTTTCAGTTCCTTGAAATGTTTCAGAGAACTTAGCAACAGCATTTTGCAAGTCATCGCCTTCTGGTAGCTTACCAGTCTTCTTGATGGTGTCGTAGAGGTCTTGGTGGTTAGCATGCATGTAAGCAGCCAATTCACTTTCGTAACGTTGAACATCTTCAATTTCGACTTTATCGATAAAACCACGTGAAAGAGCAAATAATGTTACAACTTGTTCTTCTACTGGTAGCGGATCATGTAATCCCTGCTTTAAGACTTCCATAGTCCGTTGACCACGAGCCAATTTAGCTTGCGTAGCTGCATCAAGGTCGGAACCGAATTGAGCAAAGGATGCTAATTCGTTGTATGAAGCAATATCCAAACGCAAAGTACCAGCAACTTTCTTCATTGCTTTGATCTGAGCGTCACCACCAACACGAGAAACTGAAGTACCAGCATCGATAGCTGGACGTTGACCTGCATAGAATTCATCTGAATCTAAGAAGATCTGACCATCAGTAATAGAAATAACGTTAGTAGGAATATATGCAGAAACATCACCAGCTTGCGTCTGAATGATTGGTAAGGCGGTCATTGAACCACCACCAAGATCATCAGACAAACGAGCAGCACGTTCTAGCAACCGTGAGTGAGTATAGAAAATATCACCAGGGTAAGCTTCACGACCAGGAGGACGACGAAGAATTAATGAAAGTTCACGGTATGCATCCGCTTGTTTTGATAAATCATCATAAACAATAAGAACATCTTTACCGTTGAACATAAATTCTTCACCCATCGCAGCCCCTGCATATGGCGCAATGTATAACATTGGAGCAGGATTTGAAGCACTAGCTGAAACAACAATTGTGTAATCTAATGCTCCATACTTACGAAGGGTTTCAACACTAGCCCGAACAGTTGATTCCTTTTGACCAATAGCAACGTAAATACAAATTACGTCTTGGTTCTTCTGGTTAATAATAGTGTCTAACGCAATGGCAGTTTTACCTGTCTTACGGTCACCAATAATCAATTCACGCTGACCACGTCCAATTGGAACTAAGGCATCAATAACCTTAATACCAGTTTGAAGTGGTACACTAACACTCTTACGCTCCATAACACCTGGAGCTTTACGTTCAATTGGACGAGTTTTATCTGTCTTAATCTCACCAAGACCGTCAATTGGACGACCTAATGAGTCAACAACTCGTCCTAATAATGCATCGCCAACGGGTACTTCCATGATTCGACCCGTCCGCTTAACGGTGTCTCCTTCACGAATGCCTGTGTAATCCCCTAAAATAACAATACCTACATCATTACTTTCGAGGTTTTGAGCCATTCCGTAGACCCCGTTACTAAATTCGAGCAACTCACCAGCCATAGCATTATCTAAGCCATCGGCACGAGCAACTCCATCACCAACATAGGTAACAGTACCGGTTTCTTCGACAGATACTTTGTCTTGGTAGTTGGCGAGTTGTTTTTTGATGAGTGAACTGATTTCCTCAGTTTTAATGCTCATAAAGGTCTCACCTCTTTGAAAAAAGATATATTTATCTAACTAGTAAACGACGAATTTGCTTAATCTTTGAGCTGAGACTACCATCTAATGTCTTATTATCAACATGGACAATAACCCCACCTAAAATTTCTGGATCAACATGTTCTGTTAAGGTAACTTCATTAGCACCAAAACGTTTTGCAAGATTAGCCTTTAGTTGATCCTCTTGTTGTTTATCGAGTTGGATCGCTGTGGTAACGTCAGCATGCATCCGCTTCATTTTACGGTCATACCGCCGTTCAAACTCATCAATAATTGCGACCATGCAGTCAATACGGCCGTAATCGAAAACCATTTGAATTAAGTTAGCAACGTACTTTGAAGCACCTTGCTGTAAATCTTTAATCAATGATTTCTTTTCATCAAGTGACAGTTGAACTCCCGCAAGTGCGGCGTCCAATCCCTCGTTGTCCCCAAAGACTTGGCGTAAAGCAATCAATTCTTGATAAGTTTGATCGAGTTCGTTATCAGCATCGACCAATTCAAACAGTGCTTTCGCATAGCGATCAGCAACTGTCTTCTTATCAAGACTCATGTTCTACCAACCCTTCGATATAGGAATCGATCAATTCTTTTTGATCGTCTGCCTTTAATTCTTTTTGGATGAGTTTGGAAGCAATCTCAATAGATAAGTTTGCAACGTCATCCTTAGCACTGTTTAATGCATCGCGACGTGCTTGCTCAGCATCTTTTTGTGCTTGTTGCTTGAGAGCTTGGGCATCTTTTTGCGCTGTTTCAACAATCTGTGCTCGCTGAGTTTCCCCAGACTTTTTAGCATTACTTACAATCTCAGCAGCTTCTTGCCGTGAGCTTTGTAACTCAGCTTGTCGCTTTGCAGCCATCTTTTCAGCACTTTCACGTGAACGAGCAGCATTATCAATGTCATTAGCAATCTTATCTGCACGTTTCTTCATCATATCTGTTACCGGTTTCCAAGCAAAATGCTTAACTAATAGCATTAAGATGATAAAAGTAACGATGTAGAATACCAAGTCACCAATGTATAAACTGTTTGATTCAGCTAACACACTGTTTACAAACATCTATTGACACCTCCTTATCTTAAAATAAAAAACTTAAAATAATTACTTGTTCATAACAAGGAAGCCAATAACGATGGCAATAATAGGCATGGCTTCAATCAAACCAACACCAATAAACATCGTTGCTTGTAATCTACTTTGTAATTCTGGTTGACGTGCGATACTGTCAACTGTGTGTCCGATTAAGATACCGTCACCGATACCACCACCGATAGCGGCACCCATAGCCGCGAGTCCTGCAGCAATTGCTCCTAATGCCATTTTAAAATTCCTCCTTAGGGATTATTATTCGGAAATCTTCCGAGAAATATAAACCGTCGTTAATGTTACAAAGACATATGCCTGAATCGAACCGATAAATACGGAGAATCCTTGCCATGCTAGTTCCAAGAACAACCCTGGAATAATAGTTAGGATTCCATGTGAGAATGCCATATTAGCAATCAAACTCATTAAAAGTTCACCGGCAAAAATGTTACCAAAAATACGGAGACCAAGAGTTAAGAAGTTAGCAAAGTCTTCGATAATGTTAACAGGAAGCATTAAAGTAAATGGTTTAGTGTACCCTTTCAGGTATCCACCAAGGCCATTATGTGCTACTCCAGCAGCGAATGCTAATACCATTACCATTAAAGAAAGTGTTAACGTAACAACTGGATCTGCCGTTGGACTTCTAAGCACCTCAGCTCCGTTCCAATGGAATTGGAAAATTAAACCGAATTGGTTTGCAAAGAAGATGAAAACAAACAAAACAAAGGCAAAGAAACTATAGTGACCTTGTTCGGATGCTGGCATCTGGCTTCGCACAATTCCATTAGTGAAGTCAACTAGCCACTCAAATACATTTTGTGCACCAGTAGGCTTCATTTGGATCTTTCGTGACATCCCGTAAAGAGTGAAGAACACGATTGCGTAGATAATCAGTCCAGAAACAATGTTCGTAGTATTGAACGTAAGTCCGAAAAGCTTAAAAGTTAAAGCATCACCGCCCATTCATATTCCACCTCTTTCCTTATAACAATAATTTGGCTTGTAAATTGGATGAACGTTGCAAATAAAACGAACTACCCCAAGTTACGAATGTTAATATATCATTAATTTCGTTAAAATTCAAAAAAAATTAGGTTTATATATACCTACTAATCAATTGATAAGAGTGTAAGGAAAACGTTTTCTTAGACTTGATAAACTTTTTCTTACAATCTGTTTTTTCCACGACCTCTTAATTTTTTGTTTTGTTATCATACGAAAAAAGCAGAGTAAGAGGTCGGATGCCTTTTCTTACTCTACTTAAAAATTCAAACTACATTTCACTTTTGGCTTTTTGTGGAAGGATTAAATTCATTATTATCCCGAGGACAGCTGCAACAGCTAATCCAGAGAATTGATATTTTCCTAATTGAAGATAGGCATTTCCAATCCCAATTACTAAAATAACCGATGAAATCATCAAATTTCTTTTTTCATTAAAGTCAATTTTGTTTTCAATCATTACGCGCAATCCGCTAGAAGCAATCACACCAAATAGTAGGAATGAAATCCCACCGATAACTGGTGAAGGAATAGATTCAATTAAGGCGCTTAATTTACCAATAAAGCTAAAGAAGATGGCAAATACAGCTGCTCCAGCAATAACGTAAACTGAATGGACACGCGTAATTGCCATTACCCCAATATTTTCACCATAACTAGTTACGGGAGGGCCGCCAACGAAACCAGCAATAATCGAAGCCGTCCCATCTCCCGCAAGCGTATGGTTCAATCCTGGTTCCTTGAAGTAATTTCGCTCAGTCAACTCGTTTAGAACCATAATATGACCTAAGTGTTCTGTCATGGTAACAAAAGCGATTGGGGCCATACTCAAAATCGCACCCCAGTATAATTGGGGATGATAATCAACAAATGGAATCTGAAAGTCTGGCAAACTAAACCAATGTGCATGCGCAACTGGAGAAAAATCCACAATGCCAAATAAGACCGCAATAATATAACCAGCGACAATCCCCATCAAAATCGGAATTAAACCGAGGAATCCTTTAAAATACATATTGAAGATAACTGTTATTGCCATCGTAAGCATTGCGACCGCAAAAAAGCGCAAATCATAATGACCAGTAGCCGAATTGATGGTAGCATCTTTAGCGGCAGTTCCTGCTAATGACAATCCGATTACAACAACAATCGGACCGACAACAATTGGTGGCAAAATGCGGTCAATCCATTGCGAGCCAACCAACGTTACAATTACTGATACGATCAAATATACGCACCCAACTGCAATGGTCCCCTGTGCAATACCCGGATAACCAGTAGTTTTCATTAAGGCCATCATCGGGACCACAAATGAGAAACTAGATCCCATATAAGCCGGAATCTTATGCTTAGTAATGAGTAAGTACATCAGGGTTCCTACTCCCGAACTAAATAAAGCAATTCCTGGATTTAATCCTACCAAAATTGGGACCAAGACAGTGGAGCCAAACATAGAAAACATATGTTGCAAAGATAAGCCAAACCACTGCCAGGGAGCTGGTCGTTCATCTACATCTAAAACAACATTATCACGGTGCGCCATATAAATCCTCCTAAAGAAAAAACGACCTTGGAATTCCTGCTCCAAAGTCGTCTCTTCCCTACTCAATCCAAATCTATGGAAAGAGCATTGAAATTTATCCGCACCTTTGAAGTCTCACAGGACTCCGATTAAAGGTCTATTTATAAGTTATTCGTATGTTACTTTGTTTTAGGGTAATTGTCAACAACAGATTTACGACGCTTTGTCATCACCCAAGCGGTCATAGGAACAGTGATCAGCACCCCGATGAAAGAGATCAGAATTTCAATCATTTCTGCCACAAAAATTTTGTTATTCATAATTGTACCAAAGGAATAATGGAGACCTAAGAACCAAATAAATAGTGCTAAGAATCCTCCAAAGAAGCCAAAGAAAAGCGTATTAAATGTTGTTCCAATAATCTGTTGCCCAATTGCCATCCCGCTATGAATTAATTGACGATTAGTTCTTTCAGGATGATTCTCAAGGATTTCGGTAAGGCCAGAGGAGATCGCCATCGCCGCTTCTGCAATTGCTCCGAGTGAACTCAAAATAGTAGTAGTAACAGAAACTTTGAAATAACTAATTCCAATTAAAATTGACATCCCTTCTAACTCATCACTATCTTCTGTTCCAAAGCCCTGCACCATTGCCCAGTGCTCGACAATAAAGATCAGCACTAAAATTAAGCATAGCACGATGAGTGAAGCATAAAATGCCGTCACGGTTGTCCGCAAATCATCTTCCCCCATGAAAATAGTTATTGCCAAAATTGTAATCCCAATAGTTACCGTTACAAATAACGGGGGAACATGAAACGCGACTAAAATAATTGCAAAATATAAAAAGCCAAAATTAAGAAGCAAGCTTAAAAAAGCTGTCCAGCCCTGTTTTCCTCCCACAAGGACCATCAAAATTAGCAATACTAAGCCAAGACCCGTAATTGTCGTCATCTTTGCACCTTCTTCCCTAATAATAATGCCCCAAATAGACTGACAAGGGGAACTGAAAGGACAATTCCAATCCCACTGATCAGGCTCTGAATAGTCCCTAAGCTCATATTCATTGCATAGGTATATCCCCACGAGTTACCGTTTTTGATATACAAAAGACTACCAGTAAAGGTATCCACCATAAAAATTAAAAACAAAACATTTATTAACGGTCCCATAATTGATTTACCAACATTGCGGCCAGAGATAAATAACTGTTTGCGGGTAACAGCTGGATTTAACTGCTTTAACTCAAAAAGTGTGGCAATAATATCGCTTGATTCATCCATTACCGCTCCTAAAGACCCCAACAATGTTTCAGCTAAGAAAAGCGGTCGAGGAACTTGCGTAACATATTCCATTGATTCATAGTAAATCCCCCGTTCATGCGTCCACATAAATACAAGCATACTTACTCCCAAGGCAACAAATGTTCCAATAACTGTTGCCGCAAAAGTCGCCAGCATCCTTTTACTAAAACCAAGAACTAATAATAAGCTAATAAACGTAAAAATTATGGCAAGAACGCTAAAAAGCAGCATGATATGCTGACCATTTTGCTTTAAGTCGATCTCAATTGCAATTATAAACAAAAGAGCATTAATTACTACGCTTAAGAATGCAAACATCCCTGAACGCCCCATAAGGAGAAGCAGCATCAAGACAACAAGCCAAAGTAAAAAGACAATTACTGTGTCTCGCTTATAACCGTTAACATTGGCGGTCAGTTTTCCGCCTCGTTTGCGAAGCTGGGTTAAAAATACTTCATTCCCTACCCGATAACGTTGATCCATCGGTTGCGAATCGCTATATGTATTTTGGACTGTTAATTTTTGCCCGCGATATTTGCCATTCATTAGTTTTACTTGGAGTTGCTGATTATATTGATGGTCAACATTATCAAACTGGTCTTTTACTCTTTGTTTACTCATCGTTTTTTTGCTGATTACTTTAGCAATTGGTTGTTGATAAAACTGTTCATTATGGCTGGTAAATAAGAGAGCACCAATTCCAACAACCATTAAAAAAATTAACAACCAGATTCTTTGCTTTGTCCAGTATTGCTTAATCACAACTTTACATCCCCTTAGTACAGCAAAACTATTGCCATTTTACTCTTAACAAGAGATAAAAAAAGGATTTAAGAAAAATCTTTACTTTTCCTAAATCCTTTTTAGTTTGCTACCAACCAATCTTGAACTAACTTTTTCACACCGGTCATTGAATCACAAGTTGTAACAGCCTGTTGGTAGAGTTTCTGACATTTTTTGCTGTCTAATTGCTTCATCATTGAACGTGTCCGTAAAATAGAACTAGCACTCATCGAATAGACATCCAATCCCATCCCGATTAATAGTGGCAATGCATAACGATCTCCTGCCATCTCTCCACACATCGCTACCGTTGTATCATGAGCATGCCCAGCATCGATAATGTGCTTAATTAATTTTAAAAAAGTTGGATTTAGCGGCTGGTAAAGGTACGAAACTGAATCATTACCACGGTCAGCCGCAAAACAATATTGGATTAAGTCATTAGTTCCAATGCTAAAGAAATCAACTTCTGCAGCTAAGCGATCAGCATTTAACGCGGCTAATGGAACTTCAATCATTATCCCAAGATGGATATCGCGGCCAATTTCTGGATGATCAACAGCTAATTTCTGCTGCTCCTCATAATAGATTTTCTTAGCTGCTCGTAATTCTTCAAGCGTGGTAATCATTGGAAACATAATATTAATCTTTCCAAACTCGGATGCTCGGAGTAAGGCCCGCAGCTGAGTCCTAAACATTTCTGGTCGATCAAGAGTAATCCGAATAGCCCGGTACCCAAGGAATGGATTCATTTCTTTGGGTAAGGGCATAAATTGAAGTGGTTTATCTCCACCGATATCTAAGGTCCGAACCACTAACCGTTTCCCATTTAACTGTTCAACAGCTCGGCGATAAGCATTAAACTGCTCTTCTTCGGTTGGGAGGTGGTCACTTTTCATATAAAGAAATTCGGTTCGAAATAGGCCAACACCATCAGCACCATTTTCTATTGCTGACGAAATATCCACTGAAGAACCAATATTAGCTGAAATCTTGTACCGTTGACCATCGGCGGTTACTGAGGGCTGGTTAATCATTTTTTTCCATTGCTGACGGACATTCATAAACTTATCAGCAATTTTTTGGTATTGTTTAACATCATTTGTTGATGGTTCAACAATTACACTGCCTTCAAAGCCGTCAACAATTACTCGTTGGCCATTCTGCACCTTTTTGGTTATGTCGTTACACCCAACAATTGCTGGAATCTGTAAAGAACGAGCCATAATCGCTGCGTGACTAGTCCGCCCACCCAAATCAGTAATAATTCCCTTAACAAAGCGGCCATCCATCTGTGAAGTATCGGCCGGACCAATCGAATGGGCGACTACAATGACAGGGTGATCTAATTCACGTAAATTAGGGAGCTTCTTCCCTTCTAACTCTGCTAAAACCTGGTCTTGAATATTTTGAAAATCAGATGCCCGCTCTTGCATATATTCATTTCCAGTCATCGCCTGAAGGGTTTTGATCATCTTAGTAATTACTTCTGCAAAAGCCGATTCTGCATTTAAGCGTTGATTGGTGATCCGGTTTTCAACTTGTTTAATCATTTCAGGATCATTTAAGATTGCAATGTGGGTATCAAAAATTGCCAAATTTTCTGCATTAAGTTTATTAACAAGCTTCTTTTTGGTTTCCTTTAGTTTCTGAATGATCTTCTCAAAAGCATAGTGTAATCTCGCTTTTTCACTATCGGGGTCACTAATATGATATTTTTCAAAACTAAGATTAGGCTTCGTCAATAAGTAAGCAGGTGCAATTCCCACTCCATCACTGGCTGCAATTCCATTAATTTGGGTCTCCATTAATCAATTCCCCTTTTCTGGTATAGTACCTATTATAAGCGAAAGCCTTTTCAACACAAACAAAAAATAAAAGCAAAATTTGCGAAAGCTAAAAAGTTTTCTACAGATCATGCTTTTAATTCTTAATTATCTACTTAGTACCAAAAAGACGGTCACCAGCATCGCCTAACCCAGGAACAATATATCCATCTTCATTAAGATGATCATCAAGTCCTGCTGTATAAATATCAACATCTGGATAAGCGTCGCGCACAGCCTTAACTCCTTCAGGGGCTGCAACTAAACAAGCAAATTTCATGTTCTTTTCTGAGCAACCGCGCTTCTTTAAGGCTTCGATTGCCATCATTGCTGAACCACCAGTTGCCAGCATTGGGTCAACGATGAATAATTGCCGTTCTGTAATATCATTAGGTAACTTAACAAAGTATTCATGTGGCTTTAAGGTTTCTTCATCCCGGTACATTCCGATAAAACCAATTTTAGCTGCGGGGATAAGGTCCGTCATCCCATCAACCATTCCGATTCCGGCCCGAAGAATTGGAATAATCGCCACCTTTTTACCAGCCAATTCTTTCTGGGTCGTTTTAGCAATTGGCGTTTCAATTTCAACATCCTTTAATGGCATGTCGCGTGCAACTTCATAAGCCATTAAAGTTGAAATTTCTTTGACAGTTTCCCGGAAAAACTTTGTCCCAACATTTTTATCCCGAATCATTGTTAGCTTGTGCTGAATCAACGGATGATCTAACACTTCAAATTTACCCATGCCTATATACACTCCTTTGAATTTCTTCACTATTCTACCAAAAAAATCAAGTCATGACAAAGGATCTTAACAACTTTTTATGTTCTAATTTTTTAGTTAAGCGGATAATTTGTGGTTAGTTCGTGTACCCCTTTTGCGACCTCTTGTAGACACTCTTCATCGGTGGGATTAGTTAAAGCTGTACTGATTAATTCCGCAACTTTTTGCGCATCCTCTTCCTTAAATCCGCGGCTAGTAATAGCAGGAGTCCCAATCCGCAAACCACTTGTAATAAATGGACTTCGTGGGTCATTCGGAATGGCCTCCTTATTGGTTGTAATGTGGACACGGTCAAGGAGATTTTGCGCATCTTTTCCTGTTAAACCAGTCTTAGTAAGATCCAGAACGAGAAGATGATTTTCAGTCTTTCCTGAAACCATCCTAATTTGTTTACTAGTATTAAATACTTTTTCCATTGCTTGAGCATTTTTTACAACTTGTTGGATATATTCCGTATATTCTGGTTGCAAATCTTCATAAAATGCTTGAGCTTTCCCCGCAATTACATGTTCCAGTGGTCCGCCTTGGATCCCAGGGAAAACTGCTGAATTAATTTTCCGTCCTAATTTAGTCGATTTAGAGAGGATCATTCCTCCCCGTGGTCCCCGAAGAGTTTTATGAGTAGTAGTAGTAACGACATCAGCAATTGGAAGTGGACTTGGATGGACACCAGCTGCTACTAATCCGGCAATATGGGCCATATCAACCATCAAGTAAGCTCCAACTTCATCAGCAATCTTCCGAAATTCCTGCCAATCAATAATTCGACTATAGGCAGAAGCACCCGCAATGATTAATTGTGGCTTTACTTTTTTAGCTAAAGCCATAATTTCATCATAATCAAGCTCTTCAGTATCTGGATTTAGGCCATAGCCATACGTCTTATATAGTTTTCCGCTAAAATTGACCGTTGCTCCGTGAGTTAGGTGCCCACCAGCATCCATCCCCATCCCTAAAATCACATCTCCGGGCTTGAGAAGTGCTTGATAAACTGCCATATTAGCTTGTGATCCGGAATGAGGTTGAACATTAACATATGCTGCATTGAATAACTTTTTAGCATAATCAATTGCTAATTGTTCAACTTGATCTATAAACTCACAACCACCGTAATACCGCTTATTAGGATATCCTTCAGCATACTTATTTGTTAGAACTGACCCTTGAGCTTCACGAACAGCATCTGAAACAATATTCTCGGAGGCAATGAGCTCAATCGTATCTTGCTGGCGTTGTTCTTCATTTTCAATGGCTGCCCATAATTGGGGTGATTTTTTACCATAGTTCATTTACAACATCTCCTCTGGTTATAAATAAAGAGGCTGGGAATCCTACTCAGTCTCTTTATTATTTTATTGAGATTTTAATTAGGGAGTGGTACCTCTTCCACTACGTTCCCTTATTATTTTACCGCATTCCTATCAAAGTGCATACCACCAGCCGACTTATTTAACCGATTCATGTATGCGCCTCCTAAATCATGAGCTGGAAATGCTTGAGTGACAATCGCTTTAACATTAGGTTGGTCATCAAATTGCCGTAAGCCATCAAATAGACGAGCACTGGCATCTTGAACATTTTTTCCTAATGAAAATTGAATAGCATTCATCGGCAATACTTCTTGTTGGAGAACCTTTTCTTCAGCCATCATCCCAACGTCAAATGGCTGTTGTCGTATCCATTCAACAACTTTATCCCAATCAGTATCTTCATCAACAATATATACTTGGGCCTTAGGTGCATAGTGCTTGTATTTCATTCCGGGTGCTTTAGGAGTTTCATTTTTGCCTACTTTATGATGATTAAGGTCAATGGATCCAATCACTTTTTCAATGTCCTTCTTCGTAACAGCACCAGGACGTAAAATTACAGGGTGGTCTGTTGACATATCAAGGACAGTGGATTCAACTCCTACCCGTGTCGGACCATTATCCACAATTCCAGAGATCTTACCATGCAAGTCATGATAAACGTGTTGGGCAGTAGTCGGGCTCGGTTTCCCAGAAGTATTAGCAGATGGTCCCACCATCGGAACACCAGCTTCTTCAATTAAGTCAAGGGTTGGTTGACAGTCGGGGTAACGAAAGGCGACAGTTTTCAAACCACCTGTGACGGTTTTTGAAAGTGCGCCCTTCTTAATCTTCAAGATAATAGTTAAAGAACCAGGCCAAAATGCATCCATCAACTTTCGGGCATTATCAGGAATCTCGGCAGCATACTTTTTAACCATTGCGATGGAGTTAACATGAACAATCAATGGATTATCACTTGGCCGCCCTTTTGCTAAATAAACATTCTTAACGGCTTTTTCATTGGTCGCATCAGCCCCTAATCCATAAACAGTTTCGGTTGGAAAAGCCACTAATTCACCGCGCTTAATCGCAGCTGCTGCTTGGGCAATCTCACCATGTCGAAAAATCTTCGTATCCATTCTTACTATCTTCCTCCTACGTTTGAAAAATCCCATGCGTGTATCATCCTCATTTTTCCTGCCACATCATGTCGTGGGCATATCTGTGCGTGTTCATCGGTTTGATGTAGTAATTCTTGAATTGACTCCTCTTGATCATAACCAGTTTCGCCAAATATTTGACCAGTTGTAGTTAGGTATTGCCCTGCTTGCTTAAATAAGCGATGATAGAATCCTAACCCATGTTCACTAGCAAATAGGGCTAGGGCTGGTTCGTTTTCAAGGACCGCTTGATCAATTTCACCAGTATCGTCCGGGTCAATATAAGGCGGATTAGTCACAATTAAATCATATTGCTGATCAATATTTTCAAATAAATCACTTTTAATTAACGGCAACTCCAAGTTAAACTTAGCCATATTTTCCTGAGCAATAGCAAGCGCAGCGGGTGAAATATCACTTAAACTTACATGCCAATTTGGCCGTTCAAGTGCAAGGGTAATGCCTATCACTCCACTCCCCGTTCCTAAATCAAGGACTCTTAATGGGCGAGATGGCATTTCTTGCAACACCCAATCGATTAACTCTGCTGTCTCAGCTTCTGGAATCAAAACATTTTTATTAACTTTAAAAGTTCGTCCATAAAATGGGGCCTGCCCAACAATATATTGAGCAGGCTCATGATTAAGCAATCTTGTTATGGCATCCTTCCACCAGTCTACTTCGTCAGCTGGCATCTCATCACGATTATGCAAAAGTAAGTGAGTCGCATCCCAACCATGTGATTGCTGAAGTAAAAACTGAGGGGCACTTGGGTCAATATCTGTTCCTTGTAATTGTTCTTTTGCCCATCGCTGAGCCATAAAGTAGTTGGTCGGTACGAAACTACTCATTCCGTAATTGCTCCAACTTTTGCGTTTGGTCGGCAACAATCAATGCTTCAATAATTTCATCGAGGTCACCAGCCATAATCTTATCAAGCTTATTTAATGTTAATCCAATACGGTGATCTGTTACCCGGTTTTGTGGGTAGTTGTAAGTACGAATCCGTTCTGACCGATCACCTGTCCCGATCGCGTCTTTTCGCTTTTGATCATAGGCGCTCTGTTCTTGTTGTTGGTAATAATCATAAACCCGTGACTTCAAAATCCGCATTGCCTTAGCCCGGTTCTGCTGTTGTGAACGCTCATCTTGCATTGCAACAACAATCCCTGTTGGCAAGTGGGTCATTCGAACAGCTGATGAAGTTTTGTTAACGTGCTGACCACCAGCACCGCTTGAACGGTAAACATCAACCCGGATATCTTTAGGATCGATATCTACATCCACATCTTCAGCTTCTGGCATTCCCCCAACCGTCGCAGTTGACGTATGAACACGTCCAGCAGATTCAGTAACAGGGACCCGTTGAACACGATGCGCACCGTTCTCAAACTTAAGCTTAGAATAAACCTTATCCCCAGTAATCATTAAGGCAATTTCCTTAAAGCCACCGACTTCAGTTTCATTTCGATCCACAACTTCTACTTTCCAGCCTTGCTTTTCAGCATAACGAAGATACATGTTATATAGATCAGCAGCAAAGAGGCTTGCTTCATCCCCTCCGGCAGCTCCACGGATTTCCATGATAATGTTTTTATCATCATTAGGGTCTTTAGGAATTAGTAGAACTTCAAGCTCTTTTTCTAATTGTGCTTGTTCTTCGCGCACTTCCGCTAACTCTTCCTTGGTTAAGGCCGTTAAGTCATCATCATTTGTTTCACGCAATAGTTCTTCATCATCACTAATCGTTTGGGTGACTTTTTTATATTGATTATATTTTTCAACTGTTTCACGTAAGCTTCCTTCTTCTTTTGAAAGCTTCATAAAACGTTGCGAGTCGGCAATTACTTCTGGATCACTAATCAATTCATTTAGTTCATCGTAACGATCAGCAACTGCTTGAAGCTTATCGAAAATTTCTTCCATTTCCATTCTTGATTATTCCTCCTATTGTTTTAATTGGGGATGAAAATAGTGCTTCCGGCATACTGGGTAATATGATTCATTTCCCCCTATCTGGACTTGTTCTCCCTCATATACTGGCTTGCCATTATGAATCCGTAAATTCATTGTAGCTTTATGAGGGCAGAACCAACAAATTGTTTTCATCTCTTCAATTTTGTCAGCATAAATCAGTAAATATTTTGAACCTTCAAATAATTCATTCCGAAAGTCATTCTTTAGTCCAAAAGCCATTACCGGAATATTTAGCTCATCAACAATTTTGATTAATTGTAAGACATGCTCTTTCTTTAAAAACTGTGCTTCGTCGATCAATACACAATATATCTTACGGTCCATCTTATTAACATAATCGTAAATATTGGTATCATCCATAATTGGTTTTACTTTCCGCTCTAGGCCAATCCGACTAGCAATGATGCCTCGACCAGAACGATCGTCAACACCACTCGTCATTAAAACAACCGGTTTCCCTTGTTCTTCATAGTTATGAGCAACCTTCAAAATATCGATTGACTTACCAGAATTCATCGCGCCATATTTAAAGAATAGTTGTGCCACTACAATTGCTCCTTTTTGTTTGCATAGTACTCTTCATTATATCCAAAAATTTGTGTCATTTAAATACTTCCACATTAGGAAAGAGTTTTTTACATTGAATAACTTTAATCTTATAATAATTTCAGTTTAATAACTTTCTTTTTGTTATCGTAAAGTTTAGAATTAAACGGTAATTTTAATCATCACTATTGTATCACTTACAATTGACACGAAAGGAATACATATATTCATGACAGTTCGAAGTTCATTTGCCGAATTTGCCGGGCGGTCAAGCTATTGGTTCCTCCATACTTTTATGAACGGAGGAAGTTCCCTTCCAGGAAAATTAACCTTAAAGCTTGATCCAAATATTCTCCAAGCCTTTAGCAAAAAGTACGACCTTGTTATTGTAACAGGGACAAATGGAAAAACATTAACCACCGCATTAAGCGTACGAGTTTTACGGGAAAAGTATGACCAAGTTCTTACTAATCCGACTGGTTCCAACATGGAGCAGGGAATCGTAACTACCTTTATTACGGCTCCCTGTCCAAAGAAAAAAGGGCTGGCCGTCCTCGAAGTCGATGAAGCAAATGTAGTTAAAGTATGTAAATACATCACCCCAATTGCCTTTGTCTTCACCAACATTTTCCGTGATCAAATGGATCGTTACGGTGAAATCTACACCACTTATAACAAGATCTTAAAGGGGGTTAAATTAGCACCAAAAGCAACCATCATCGCTAACGGGGATGAACAGCTCTTTAACAGCAAAGACTTGCCTAACCCAATCATCTATTATGGCTTTAACCACGAAGAAAAAGAGCCTTTCAACGCCCCAGCTAACACTGATGGTCTCCTTTGTCCTAAATGTCAACACATTCTAAAGTATCGAATGCGAACTTATGCCGGGCTAGGTAACTACTTCTGTCCAAATTGTGGTTTCCATCGACCAGAATTAACGTATGCTGTTACCAAAATTGATAAGCTTACCCCCACGCATTCAACTTTTGAAATTGATGGGCAAAAATACACCATCGGAATCGGTGGTTTATATAACATCTATAATGCTCTTGCCGCTTACTCTCTTGGTCGTTTTCTCGGAGTGAGCCAAGCACAAATTAAAGATGCTTTTGAATCAGACGAACGAGTTTTTGGCCGCCAAGAAGTCATCAATATCGATGGAAAACAAGTTACTTTGATCTTAGTTAAAAATCCAGTTGGTCTTAATCAGGTTTTAGATATGATTGAGACAGATGACAAGCCCTTTAGCTTTGCCTTCTTACTAAATGCTAACTATGCTGATGGAATTGATACTAGCTGGATCTGGGACGGCGACTTTGAAAAACTTACCCAACATCAAATCCCACAATACATGACGGGAGGAGAACGGTATAAAGATATTACCACTAGATTAACAATGGCTGGCGTAAAAGATATGTGGCATGAACCAGACCTTACCCAGGTAATTGATAAAATCAAGGAAATGCCAACTGAACATGTCTATATTCTGGCAACATATACAGCCGTTCTGCAATTACGCAAACAACTAGCAGAAAAGGGCTATATTAAAGGAGGAATGGACTAATGGCAAAATATCACTTACACCTCGCCCACCTCTACGGCGATTTATTAAATACTTATAGTGATGTCGGTAATATTATCGCCCTTCAATATTACGCTAAACAGATGGATACCGATATTGATGTCAAAGTCATTAGTATCGACAACGACTTTAATCCACAAGATTTTGATTTAGCTCTTTTCGGCGGTGGACAAGATTACGAACAACTTGTTGTCTCCAAAGATCTTCCAAACAAAAAAGCAGGCATTGACAAGTTTATTAATGATGGAAAGCCGCTGCTTGCTATTTGTGGAGGTTATCAACTTCTCGGCCACTATTATATCGGTGCTGATGGCGAAAAGATTCCGGGGCTTGGCATCCTTGATCACTATACTTTAAGCCAGGATAATCACCGTTTCATTGGTGATATCACCATCAAAAACGAAGAAAGCAATCAAGAGTACCATGGTTTTGAAAATCACAACGGCCGCACATTCTTAGGAAAAGGTGAGCGTCCGCTTGGTAAAGTAATTTCTGGTAATGGAAATAACGGTGAAGATCATACCGAAGGAGCAATCTATAAAAACACTTATTGCTCTTATTTCCACGGTCCCATTCTTACAAGAAATGGTGAGATTGCTAAAAAGATTCTTTTAGCAGCTCTTGAGCATAAATACCCCGATGCCGACTTAAGCAGTCAAAAAGCCCTAAAAATTAAACCTACATTTTAATTAAGGTGACAAACAGTGAACCAAACCATAACATTTGTATTTACCATTATTTTTTTGCTAGAAAGTTTTTGTGAAGTCCGTCTTTTCTCCCAACTACAAGCACTAGCCATTCAAAATCCAACTAGAATCCCACCACGATTTGCAAAAGTTATTCGTCTTGAGCGTCGTTGGAACTGGATATCTTGGATCCTAATCATCTTACTATTTCTTACTTCATCAAATTTCACGATTTTATGGGTAAGCCTAATCACATTGATTGAAACCTATGTTGTCTGGCGAATGGATAACATGAAAAGTAAGATGACTAGCGAAGATTAGAATACAAAAAGGGATGAGATTGAAGGAAAGTAAAAATTCCTTCTAACCTCATCCCTTTTAATTTTTAAAAATTAATCTTTCCAGTAATAATCAGCATCAGCGCAATCACAGCTGCTAAGACGATAATTGTTGCTAACCACTTTTCTTTCTTACTCATTTTATTAGGGGCCCTGGCAAATAATGGTATTCCTAGCGCAAAAATAATCGCACTTGCAAATACATATTCAAGTCCCGAAGCAACTAACATATAGACTGAATAAAGAGAAGCTAACGTAGCAATAATCTTAAAGCCGAGGCCCATTTTTTCGCTAATTGCTAATTTCAACCCATATAACGCAGAGAGCAGGTAAGCAACTAAGGTCATCGTCGCAGCTAAAGTATATGCAATTGTATAGGCCATTTGAAGCTGTGGAAGCAGTAAAACTAGTAAACATACTTGCATAATAATTGTATATACAATTAATGCAAACCCAGGAACACCATGGCGATTAACAAGTTTAAATGCTCGCGGCATATCCCGATCATAACTGGTTACATATGCAATTTCTGGTCCAATCATAAACCAACTCAATAATGCTCCTAATAGAGAAATCAGTAAGCCAATTTTAATAATAAGGCTTCCCACTATTCCTAATGCTGTATGACTAAGGGCTGCTGCCAGTGGAACTGAAGTCTGACTAAGTTCTTTAGCAGGTAGAATCCCCATTGGAATAATAGAGATTGAAATATAGAGGACCAATACAATTACAAAGCTAATAATCGTTGCTAATCCAACATCACGTGGCTGCTTTGCCCGACGTGACATTGAAACAGCTGCTTCAATCCCAACAAAACACCACACAATAGTACTCATCGCACCACTAATTTGGTCTTTAAATGGGACATGCGTTTGATTAACAGCAAGAATGCTTGTCCAATCAGGAACATTAAAAACATGCGGCTGAAATGCAAAAACACCAACAATAACAACTAATAAAAGCGGTAAGATCTTAATAATCGTAATAATGGCATTGAGAATACTTGCCTCGCGGACACCAAACCATGTAATCGCAGTGTATCCCCACAGAATAATTGAGCCCCCGATAAAACACATTAATGGCGAAAGTTGATGCGTCCCGAGCATACTATTTAAGGTCTTAAAAAAGAGCGAGATAAAAGCAATGTTACCAAAAACTGCTCCCATCCAATATCCCCAAAAGGAGTTAAAACCAATATAGTTGCCAAAGCCTTCCTTTGCATAAGTATAAATTCCACCGTTCATCTCCGGTTTGACAACAGAAAGCTTGTAGAAGACTAATACTAACATCAAAATTCCGAAGCCACCAATTAACCATGCAATTAACGCAGCCATTGGATTTGCTTTCAAAATCAAATCGGTTGGACTATTAAAAATCCCACCACCAATAATCGTTCCTACAATTAAGGTGATTAAGAGGAAGAGATTTAACTTCTTTTCCTTCACCTTAATCACCTCACTTATAAATATTCTTGAAATGTGGAATAATTATACATTATTTACCTAGCTAATGGCAATAGTTCCATTAGCAACAAGCCAAATTGCAATGATACTTAGGATTAAAATCAGCGCCATTGTCCACTTTTCAGCAGTTGTAACTTTACGATCATTTTCTTTACATGCTAAGTAGTAAATGTAGAATCCAGGAATAAAACTAATTGAAACTAATAATACTTCTTGCCATCCAGCAAGGAACATACATGCGAACATAAATGCAGCCAAGAGCAAACCAATTGTAAATTGTCCCCATTCTTGGTGTGCAGAACTGTATTTCATTTGGTAAAGTCCAACAAATAAGTATGAGAATAAAATTGCTGCACTACATAAGGAATATGCGAATTCATAGGCTTTATCAGTGAAAAGCAACGAGAACAAGAAGATCGTTTGCAATACCGCTGTAATCATCAAGGAAGCAGTTGGTGCCTTTTTAGCATTAACCTTTCCCCAAATCTTTGGCATTGCTTTATCATCGGCAACTAACATCGTTGTTTCGGCTGGAAGCATTGTCCAAGAAAGCCAGGAAACAATTGTTGATATGATTAAACCAACATTGATTAAAATCGAGCCCCAACTACCAACAGTTGCTTGAAGAACATGACCAATAGCTGGTTGACCCATTCCAGCTAATTCTGCCCGAGTTAATGCACCATAAGGCAAAATCGAAATCAATACATAAATAACTACTAAAAGGCCAAAACTAATAAGAGAAGCTTCACGAGCGGCTGTAAGTGACTTAGCACGACTTGCCATAACAGAGGCACCTTCAACACCGATAAATACCCAAATTAATGTCATTAGGGTACCTTTCATTTGTTCCCAAACAGAACCAGTTGTGGTACCGCGAGAAGCATTATTAGCAACCCGTCCCCAGAAATCTGCTGTAAACATCCCGGCTTTGAAGCAAACAACCATCATTATAATAAAGATAACCAATGGTAAGACCTTGCAGATTGTCCCAATCATGTTAACAAAGGATGCACTTTCAACACCATTGTTAACTAAGATTGTCAATAGCCAACAGAAGATGATGGCAATAATAATTGATGGTAAGTTTTGACCACCTTTAAATGTTGGAAAGAACGTTCCAATCGAGCTCATCAACATGGTGGCAAAAGCAATGTTTCCCAGCCATGCGGATAACCAGTAAGACCATCCAGAAATAAATTCACCTAATGGTCCAAAGCCGGCACCAGCGTATGAGAAAATTCCTGAAGTAAGATCTGGTCGCTTTTCGGATAAATTATTTAGCGAGAGAACCAGCATTAAAAAGCCAATTCCAACAAAGATCCAGGCCAATAATGCAGGTCCTGGCGCTGCCGCTGCCGCTACATCACTAGTGATACCAAATATTCCGGTACCGATACATGAACTTACAATTAAGGCGATTAATTCGCCTCTACCAATACCTTTCTTTTGTTCATCCATAAATATCCCTCCTATGCAGTTTATGAATGCATATGTTGAATGATTAAGTCATAGACCATTTTAGCATCATCATTATCTTTACTGATGATAATCAAGGTGTCGTTTCCAGCAAGTGTGCCCACAACTTCCGGAATATCAAGTTCATCAAACATTCCAGCCAAAATCGTCGCATAGCTAGAATTTAGTGCGGTTTTGATTACGTTCATAAATTGAACAGTTTCAATTGTCCGCACATTATCATGAATCCCTTGATATAAGCGCTCAAAATTATGTTCGGGTGTCACATGAAGTTGAACATAATGGGTATGACCATCGCCATCATTTGCTTTAACAATATTCAACGCATGAATATCTCTTGAAATTGTTGCTTGTGTTGTTTCGAAACCCGCCTCAGTTAACAGCTTAAGCAATTCTTCTTGTGTCTCAATTTTACGATCATTAACCACTTGTTCAATATATTTTCTTCTTGCCTTTCGATCCATTCGTGTTCCCTTCTTATCATGTTAATTACACTAAAATGATACAAGAAAAAGCAGTAAAATTATACCCTTTCTAGATTACTCAGATAAATTTGCTGCTTTTATTATCTTATTTATTTCTTGAGATCTTCACGAACAATTGGACATGACATGCACCGTGGACCACCACGACCCCGTGATAATTCGCTTGAACGAACCTCGTGAACGAGAATACCATGCTTACGCAGCAAATCGTTTGAGACATAGTTCCGATCATAAGTTACAACTACACCAGGGGCAATTGCTAGCGTGTTAGAACCGTCATTCCACTGTTCACGTGGGGCAATAATTGGGTCACCGCCACCAGTAGGAATCAAATCAATTTCCGGCTTATCAAGTGCCTTCTTCAAAATTTCTTTAAGATTTGTTTCATGAGTAATTGAAATTTCACCATTATTACCTGGGTGCATAATGTATGCATCAACATGTCCGCCATCATGTAAGATTGCTGGATGAACTGTAAATTGATCATAGTTAATCATTGTAAACACAGTATCAAGGTGCATCATTGCGTGATTGTGAGGAATATGGATAGCAATTACTGTATCATAATCAGACTTTTCGAAGAGACTTTCAGCTAATTCTGTAATAGCCTTTGCAGATGTTCGTTGAGAAATACCAATTGCTAATACATGATCGCTGAGAACTAATTCATCTCCACCTTCAATCCGGCCTTCAGGATAACGGTTTCGCCATACTTCAACACCTTTGTCAGCAAAACGCTTATTGTGCTTAATGATGTACTCAGTAAAGAGAGATTCGCGTTGGCGTGCCTTAAAGGTCATGTGATTAATGGTAATCCCATCCCCGATACATGCCTGTTGGTCACGAGTAAAGTATGCATTTGGCATTGGATCCATATAGAATGGGTAATCCTTATCTTCTGCTAATTCTGCAAGCGAAGCATACTTAGTTTTAATCTCATCTTTACGTACACCAGCAATAATCTTGTTAACCATGTCCTTAGTACTGAAACTAAGTAAGAATTCCTTTAAGCCGTCATGGATTGCTCCAGCAGCATAACCGGATTCAGCAATGATCTTTTCAAGGAATTCTTCTTTGATATTATCATCTGCTAGTGCGTCTGTTAATAAATCTTCAAGATACAATACCTCAGCGCCATTATCGCGTAACGTTTGGGCGAAAAGGTCATGTTCTTCTTGAGCGATCGGTAAGTATGGAATGTCATCTACGAGCATCCGGTGAAGAATTTCAGGATAAACATTTTCGATTTCCTTACCTGGTCGATGCAACATAACTGTCTTAAGCTTTCCAATTTCTGATGTAACGTGAATTGGACTTTGCATACAATATCACTCCTTTTTGAAGTATCACTTGACTACAGCTACATCATATTAGTTTATGTAAACGTTGTCAAATGCCGTCAAATCAACATTTAGTGAATCATATAAAAAGAAGTTATTAATATAAATTATCGACAGTTTTTATACATTTCTTACCCCTAAAGCGCATATTCTGTGAAAGCGGTTATTCAATTGACTGCATATAAATTTCACAAAGTTTTTTCTTTTTCTTTTAAATAAATTGCAAAAAGTTGGTCACGAGCATCTAAATATTCTTGATTTTTAGCACTGGGATGGACGCGATTTGTCAATACAATAAAGCCTTGGTCAGTTTGACGATCTAATACCATCCAAGTTCCCGTAAATCCAGTGTGACTAATCAAAAGGTGACGGTCTTTAGCGTGAAACAGTTTCCATCCAAGAGAGCGACTATGTGGACCAGGAATTCGTGTTTGATCCGTAAAAAGAAGATCAGTTGTTTCAGAAGTAAGAAGGCCTTTTAAATTATTTTCAATAAGTGCGTGACTAAAGACCTCTAAATCTTTCAACGATGCAAAGAGGCCAGCACATCCACAACTTTCTCCCAAAATATACCCTTTAGGATCGTGAGTTTCTCCTCTAATTAAGCCCCGTTTTTCTTGTACTTCTGTTGGTACACAGTTAGCTGGTTGAGGCCTAAATGTCGCAGTTGGCATATTTAATGGTTTAAGGACCTGTTCTGTAATAACCTTTTGAACTGGTTGATTATAAATTCGTTCAATAATCCATCCTAAATACAAATAGTTTACATCCGCATATTTGATTTGGCGGTTCAAGCTATCCTCCACATGCATTTTCGTCAAAAAAGCATTCTTTAGTTCGGAGGCAGTCAACTCATTACGATGGGGAATATAACCAGTAATCCCAGAAGTATGGGTAAGAAGATTGCGAATAGTTGGTCGGTCATCATTAAATTCTGGTAAGAACTTCTTTACCGGATCATCTAAAGACAATGTTCCTTTCTGAATAAGCTGGGCAATAACCGGAACTGTTCCTATCACTTTCGTTAGTGAAGCAATATCATAGAGCATGCCTGGTTTTAATATTTCAGTCTCGGGATAAATTTGGGCCATCCCTGTTACTTCCTTAATCGTATGTTGATGATCAAAAATCAAATAGCTAACTCCTGGAACAACTCCCTCTTTAACCATTTGGTGTAATTTAGTAATTGTTAAATCGTATTTATTCATCGTTTTAATTCACTTCCTCAATAAGGTTTATTTTAACGTAAATCAGACAAAGGAAAAATATCCAGAAATTTATTAAACAAAATCAGTCAATTGTGACAAATAAGTCAAAAATGTTACAAAATCATTTCAAAAGGCGGTATAATATAGGTGTAATGATGTTATAAAAATAAGAGAGATTGAGGGGGTCATTAAAATGATGAAGATGACAAATAAAGTTTTAGCAAGTTCATTAGTAATTTTAGCAGCCCTTGGACTAGCTGGGTGTACCAATAGCGCAGCAGCTCCAACAAAGACATCTACTTCTGCGACAAAAGTAAGTCAACAAACAAGTAAAAAGGCGGCCTCCTCCACTAGTAGCGAAAAGGCAAAGGAGCAAACCTCTGCACCTACTAGTGTACAGTCCACTTCTTCAACAAATACAAGCTCAACAAGCGCAAACTCAAAGGTAGCTAACAGTTCAGAAAAATCAACTAATCAAACGGTAAAAGCTCCTAGTTCATCCATAACTAGTAGTTCTAGCAGCCAATCAGCAACTACCAATTCCACTTCCTCAGCACAAAACGATCAACAAGTCCTAACGAGTTTTGTCAAGACAAGTGGTGTTCAACAAGATGGCAATCATTATTACATGACTAAGAATAATCAAAATAATAATTATCAAATTGAAGTTCGCAATAACCAAGGCGGCGATCCAAATGTAGCTCACCTTACTGGTACCTATCAATATGACCCCGCTACAAATCAAATCCATGAAATGAACCCAATCACCGGCAATTATGATAATTAATATTTTTAACTCAAAAAGGAGTACAGAGGGAATTTACCATTAGCGGTTTATTCCTCCTGTACTCCTTTATTAATTCATTTATTTAAAATAGCCTTTAAATGCAGCAAAGATTTCCTTTTTATTTCCAGTTTTATCATCATCGTTCGACTTAATTTGTTCGATTGTTGATTCTGCCTCACTATTACCATGAGGGGTTACTGCTACTAATTTCTTTAAGGTAATAGTATAGGTCTGTTCTCCGGCCGTAAAATGATGATCAGCAGGGAAACTATTTTCATCAAGCACATATCCCTCATCTTCAAATGACTTAATTTGCGGAGTTGGATCGTAGTTAAATTCTTCACCGGTTACCCCAGTAAGTTCCTCGGATGTTAATTCTGCACCAGTTTGGTCAATAAATTTAACCAAAATTTTAGCTGGTTGTGGAGTGTAACTGATCTTTTCATTTCGATCGCTCGCATTTTCATCAACCTGTTCAGCTGGAATAGCAGATGCATCATACCCTGCGATTGGTGCTGGAATATATTCAGGGATCACTCCTTTGCTCCACTCTTGCCAAATGTCACTATCAAGCACTTCATCATGAACGCCAAAACGAGTAGCAATTGCTTCCTGAGTTACAACTTGTTGTGTTTTATCAGGCATTCTAATCTGAATCGTTCGCGTTACGTGATGTTCCTTCTTTAGGGGAGTAGTTTGGTGAGTGAGGTAAACATAATATTGTTGTTCCAGACTACCAGCAAAGTACTTACCCTTTAATGCCCCTTTGTCAGCCTTAAACAATTCATACCCGTCATCTTCAAAATTCCATAGTTCATTACTATATGTTTGTCCTTCTGTAACATTTAATATTTGGGTCCGATTATCAATAATCCGCCCAGAAGAAGGCTTGACAATTGGCAATCGATTATCAGGGACATCAACATAAAAGACGGTAATTTGTTGTGTCTGTAAATCTTGTTTACTAATAATAACCTTATATTCTTTTTCTTGATCACTGTCTTCGGCTATTAAGCGAGCATTTTGTGGCAATTCATTATTAACAATCACGTAACCTTCATCAGCAAGACGGTCAGTTTCAACTGTTGGCTTATGACTGATCAAGTCGCCAGCAAGTCCAGAAACTATTTGCTCATCAATTACATCCCCAGCTTCATCAACATATTTAATCTTGACACTAACTTGCTTTGGATGGTAGATAACATTAATATTGCTATCTTTTGACGTTAATGAAATTGGTTCAGCATCAACGTTTTTACCCGTATATCCAGGAACATGGGGCGCGGTAACTGCGGGGAGAGTAGCTTTACTCCAATCACTCCATGTTTTTTCATTAGTCGTTTTATCAGTAATTCCAAAACGCTGAATTTTTCCAGTTTGCTTAATGATCTGCTTGGATCCATCTGGCATATTAAAAGTAATTGTTCGTGTTACTTGATGATCTTCATCAATTTTTTCAATTTTATGAATAAGATAAACATAATAATCTTTAGCTGGTTGTCCACCGACATAGGTCCCTAATTTAGCACCTTGGTCATATTCATAAATCTCAAAGCCGTTTTCTTCACCCCAGAGTTCATTATGATAATCTTCATCACCTTGGCCGGTAAAAGTTTGGGTTTGATTTTCGAGAATCTTTCCGTCACTTGGTTGTAAATCATCTTTGGTTTTATCAGAGATATTAACCAAGTCAACATAGTAAACATTAATTGTCTGTTTATTTTCAACCATCCTTACCTTTGCCGGTGAAGTGATTAACATATCATTGCCCTCACTCCCGTTAAGGAAATAACCAATAATGACATTATAATCACCAGGGGTTGCATCGACTAGTTCAGAATCATCCACAATAAATGTTTGCTCAGGACTAACCGGAAGTTCCTCATTAGTTGCGGAGAGACCACAAACTTTTTCAATCCCACCAAATGAATTCCAATCATCTTTTGCCTCTGCCTTAAGCGTAAATGATTTAGTAATAAGAAGTTGGTGAATGACAACATAAGGAATGAAGTCAAAACTTTCAAAATCAAGATAAGTAGGTTGAACCATAAAGGCAGAGGCCTCCATTAACTTTCTCCCTGTCTTATCAACATTGACTGAAAATCCCTTTTCTTGAATCGCACCTTGAATAGCGGCCAGCTTAAAGAAGTATTGACCGCCTTGCCACATTACATTATCTCCATCAGTCTCAAATGAAACTTCATCGTTAAAGTTACTGATCGCATATGGTACTTCACCCAAAGTCGGCATCATTGCTTGAACATCTTCTGGAAATACCTCATCACCATCTTCAGTTCGGCTGAGTGCCATGAATGGGATATTTTGATAGGCATCATGGGCAAAAACAGGCGTGCTTAAGCGGAAGTTTAATTGTGACGTTGTATGATTATTAACTGTTAAATCATAAAAGGCATATTCATTTAAATTAAATTGCTCTTGAGTATTAATATTCTCTAGATTTGTAATCTTAAAAGGAAATTCAACACGGTAAGAACTATTTGGCAATAAAGAACCAAATACCATAACCGCTGTTACTTTTTCCCAGCTAAAATCATCACGCTGCTTAAGAGTATCAATCGTTGAATACTCTCCTTCGTGTCCTTGGTAACTATAGGTAATATCAAATCCAGAAATTACATTTCCCTTTTCATCCTTATATTCAAGACCGTCAAATTCATTAATCCGCGCCCCATCAAGTACAATTTGTGCCGTTCCTTGTTTCCCTTCAAATGTAGGCAGCGTATAGACAACTTCAACTGATTTGGTAGTTTCTGTATTATTTTTCAAATGACCATATCCACTAAAATCAGCAGCTGCGCGATAATTAACTAATGATGCCGTTTCACTCATTGAATTACGACTAACAAGCGAACGATCTTTATCCTGACTTTCACTATTAGTTGCCTGTAAGTAAGTCCCATGCATTAAGCCACCTAAATCATCAATTAGTTGATATTCACCTAATGCTGGATTATTTTTTATTACCGGTTCTTGGCCGTTCAATTTTTGTTGTTGAGCCGCAAAATTTGGCACCGCTTTAAGCATTTTTTCCAATAATGGCGTTCTATTGAGTGAAGCAACGCTTGAAGCAGATTTCTCCCCTAATTTCACTTGTCCGCCAACAGTTTCAACCGGGGCAAGCTCAACACCAAGTACCTCATTTTTTTTGATCTCATCTGTATCAAGCATCTTTTTTCTCCCCCTTAAAGACTTTTATAATTCGATAACTATTATTTAATATCGAGTATAATATACTTCATTCTTATTTCAATACTGATAAATTGTTTAGGAATATACCTCTCAGTATTTTTTGCTTGATATATCAACGATTTTACGTTATTAGTGATAATAAAAAACAAAAGAATAATTTTTCATATAAAAAAATCATCTTTTGTTCCTTTGAAAACAGTTTATTCTTTTATCATTAGATATTTGATTATGAATAGAAATTAATATTGCGGACCATCGCTAACATAGCCATTGTTTTCTTGACTATAGGCAGGAGTACTTGGTTCTTGCGCAGGAGCAGTCGGTGTACTGCTACCAGAGGTCCTATTTCCACCGCCATTGCCACTATATCGTGGACGAGAAGTATTGTAGCTTCTTGAAGTTCCTCCGTTATTCGATGAAGCTGCTGTCGTGCTGCTTGAACTTTCACTATTACTTTGCGCAGTAGAAGCAGTCGAGCTTGAAGACGAGGAAACTGTGCTACTTACTGAGGAAGCAACTGAAGAAGAGCTAGAACTTACTGAACTACTACTTGATGAACTTTCTTGGGCATTATCATTTTCCTTAACCTTTAACTGCTTGGTTACCTTTTGATCACCACGTTCAGCAATAATATCATAGGTGCCAGCTACATCAAATGTATAAGTATGGTTAACCAATGATTCGCCCTTACTTGCTTTAAATGTCTTAACTATCTCTTTGCTCTTATGTCCCCGGATTGTCAAAGTAGTTTGTGGAGAAACCTTAAACTTAACTTTTGCTTCTCCATTATCATTTAAAGTAACTTTCCGATCAAACTGAATCGAAACCTTACCCAAATCATCACTGTCGGAAGCAGCATATTCAACATTCTCGGTCTTATCAGTTTGAGCTGGCTTTGCTTCCTGGCGATGTGAATGAATACTACCAAAAATTATTCCCCCAACACAAATTACTAAGACAGCGACCAGCGTCCAGTTAAAAAAGACACGGCCCCCACTCACGAAATTATTACCGTTGCGGTTCTTCCGTAACTGAGAAAAATATTGAGTAGCTAAAATAATAATCGCAATAACTGCTAATACTATCATTAAATTCATTACTCGCATAATTAACTCACCAAATCCATCCTATTCTTTTTCTATTTACACAAATCCATCATAGCATCAATTAAACCTTTTCTTAACGCTTTTACTAAATTTGTAACATAAATAAAAAAGTCTGTTACCAAATGAGTAACAGACTCAATCATATTCACCCGCACGGGGATCGAACCCGTAACTCCGCCTTGAGAGGGCGACGTCTTAACCAATTTGACCAGCGGGCAATAACGTACAAATAAAAGTATACGTTAATTTCAATTTTTCGTCAACTTAAAATCAAATTAATTTAATATTCATTTTCAGTGTCAAGCAAAATCGATTCTGCTAATAGAATTTCATTGTAAAACTCAAAAAGATAGTCGCGACGATTTTCCTTTTGAGATACCATATTAAGATATTGTCTTTCAGCCCGGAATGCCCATAATAATGCTCGTTGTTCCAGTTCCTTTTCCTGCTCATTGAACTATGGATAGCGACTTGCTTTAGCCCATTGGTGCCAAAAGTCTGCGAATGAATTAGCACTCTTTTGATCCCGTGAATCATAAACGACACTTTCTCGAATGTTTTCTGGAAGGTATATCTTTTCCACGGCCCTCAAGCCTTCTTTAACCATTTCTTGCCGTAAACGCTGAATCTGTTTTCCCGTCTCCTTACTTGACATATCATGATCAAGAATAAAGCGAAATACGATTGAAGGCACCACCATACTCAAAATAATAACAAGCATTTCTGCTAACACAATCATGTCAAATTGTGCTGAGCTAACATTGTCAATAATCATATATACTAAGGCTAGTGTTACTGCTCCATGGACTCCCCCAGAGCAAAAATTATACTTCCTTTATTACCCATCTTTGATAATAGTCCATAGAAATAACGAACAAGGAGATTAGTAAGATAGAGTAAAATTCCAATCACAATCCATTGTGAATTTGTATTCCCAATAATTAAGTCTTCACGAATGATTCTGACAACCAATACTCCCAAAATAACGAAGACGGTATTATTTAAGAGCTCCCGAATCAATTTTAAAAGTACTAGCCCATTATAAAATTGGCGGGGTGTTATAAAACGACTTCGGACACTTTCGCTATTCTGCATTAAACCAGCGCAAACTACGGCAATAATCCCAGATACTTCTAATTCTTCAGCTATAAAGTAAATAAAGAATGGCGTACTAACAAATAATAATATTTGCGCATTATAAGCATCATGGTTAATTCGCCCCAAAAATTGACGAAAACTGATCATTACAAGGGCTGCCAAAATGCCAATAATTATCCCGCCAGCTGAACGCAAAAAGTCAAAAAATGTTTGTTGATAGTTGAACTGACCGTTTTTCACCCACAGTGCCATTGCAGTTACTAAGATAATCCCAGAAGCATCATTAAATAATAACTCCATTTTTAAAAGATTTTCTTGTCTTTCAGGAACAATTAAACCTTCTGAAACTGATTCAGTTGCAGTAGCATCGGTCGGAGTACTTAAGGCACCCATCAGAAATGCTAGTGCCAGTGGAATTTCTAAAAGCGATACAGTAAAACCTGCAAATATTGTTCCTACAATCACTAAGAGGACAGCCGTTTCAAAGATTTGTCGCAACCTTTTTCCAATTAAATTTATTCTCGTTGATTGCCCCTTAAAATAAATCAATGGAGCTACTATATACATGAATACTTCTGTGCGGAAAGGAGCAACACAACTATTAAAAAAGGGAACTAAGCCAATAATTAAGCCGACGAAAATACTAATATAATTAATTGAAAAGTGCGGAAAAAAGCTGGAAATAATACTACTTAAAACTGCCGCTACCATTAAAACAATCGTTGAAACAAGCACTACAAAACTCTTCCTTTATAACAAATAAGCTGTGACACCTTTTGTCGCAGCTTACATTGCGTTATTCAAATGATAATTCTAATAAATATACTTTCTCTTCTGGAATATGACAGGTGGTCGCCCAAACATCATGGTAATTTTTCTTCGTTCCATTGGTCATCGAAAAATAGCTATCAAGAAGGTCACCATTCTTTGCCACAAAATCATTTGACAAACGATTGACCATGAAACGATCAACGGGAAAATAAAATGAAGCATCCGCTATCTTTAAGGAATCATCAAAAAGAATCATAACCGTATTAGTATAACGTGGTCTAATGCTTTTAATTAACTCTGGATGATGCTTTAGTTTTGTTAAAACATAATAAATTGAATCAGAATTACTAGCCATATTCGTCCCCTCACTTGACTGTAATTATAACAAATAACTTCCTTATCAACAAAAGACCTGCTAGATTAACTAGCAGGTCTTTTGTTAGAAGTTGGGCATACTGGTCTCGAACCAGTAAATTATGGATTCAGAGTCCACTGCCTTACCAGTTTGGCGAATGCCCAATAAATTAAACTTACAACGATATATACTATACATGGAAGTAGCTTAATAGTCAACTCTTTTTTTATCATTTCTCTTCAGCACGTAATCGTTGGTGTTGACGGGTGCAACGCCATTTTGTAATTAAATCGATAATGGGATGTTTTTTAGAATTACACCAATAATCAATATCAGCCCAAATTTGCTTTTGCGTCCATTTGTCATAATCATGATGTAAGAAATTATAGTTTTTTAAGGCCGATTGCTTTTTCCAGATGGTTGCCATTATAAATTGACTTCGTGTCCGTTGCACATTTTTTTTAATCTGTGACGGATCAACTGCTTCCACCCCTATTACTTTTGCCGTTCCAATTGGCGGAATAGGCTGACCACTTGGCAAATACGGCGCTAAAGGAACATTGATCAATGCATCAAGAATAACCCCTTGCCAATCTTCTCGTGTCTCATAACGATGCATTAACCCCGGCTCAACATCATTAGCAATTAAATAATCGCACGTTTTTCCCCAGCTTAATCGAGTATGAACTAAAAATGCAGTTGCCATTTTAAATACTCCTCCATCATTTTTATTAATATTTTACCGCAAAATCCTTTTACTTTGTGCAGAATATAACAAAAAGAAGCTAAGAATTATATTTCTTAACTCCTTATAATCTTAGTTTAAGCCTGAACAACATGGTCTCCCGCAATCTTAGTTTTATTTAACAGCAGAGAAGAACTAACAACAGAAACGGAACTAAAGGCCATTGCTAGGCCGGCAAGCTCCGGACTAAGCGTAAAGCCCACAAATGCAAATAGCCCTGCAGCGATTGGAATACCAATGACATTGTAAATGAGCGCCCAGAAGAGATTTAATTTAATCCGGTTAAAGGTCTTCTTAGAAGTATCAAGTGCCCGGACAACTCCTCGCAAATCGTTTTGAACGAGAACGATTCCACCAGAGTCAATTGCGATATCAGTTCCAGATCCCATTGCAATTCCAACATCAGCTGTCGACAAAGCAGGGGCATCATTAATTCCATCACCAACAAAAGCAACTTTTTTACCCTTGTCCTGAAGTTCCTTAATTTGTTGAGCTTTGTCATTCGGCATTACTTCAGCAATTACCCTATCGATACCAACTTCATCAGCTATTGCTTGAGCTACCCGTTTATTATCACCAGTTAACATCACAGTCATTAATCCACGTGCTTTTAGCTCCGCAATTGCATCTTTTGAACTCGACTTCGGAACATCTTGAATGGCAACTAAGCCGATTATTTTCCCATCAAGACCAACATAAACAACTGTTTTAGCTTCGTTCTGTAATTTTTCTGCACGTGATGCCATTTCCCGGGAAATATTTACATCAACCAAAAGACGATTGCTACCAACAAATGCTACTTGCCCATTATAATCTGCACGCACACCTTTACCTTCAATTACTTCAAATTTATCTACCTTTACTGGTGAGATCTCTTTATTTTTTGCCTTTTGAAGAATTGCAGATGCCAACGGGTGCTCAGACGATTCCTCAAGACTAGCAGCTATTGTTAATACTTTTTTAGCATCGCCAACAATATCAGTTACAACTGGTTTGCCGACCGTAATTGTCCCTGTTTTATCAAACACAACAGTATCAATATTACTTACTTCTTGAAGAACTTCACCATTCTTAATAAGGACACCCATCTTAGCACTTCTTGCAGTACCAACCATTAATGCTGTTGGAGTTGCTAAACCTAATGCGCACGGACAGGCAATGACAATTACTGAAACAGCAAATAATAATGCTTGAACAAATGTTGCGCCAACAAAGGAATACCAAATCATAAATGTCAAAATAGCAATAATCATTACTGCTGGGACAAACACATTTGAAATCTTATCTGTTAAGTTCTGGATAGGAGCATGACTGGTTTGCGCTTTTTTTACTAGGTCAACAATTTGGGCAAGCATTGTATCCGCTCCAACCTTTGTGGCTTTAAAAGTAATCGTCCCATTATTATTAATTGTTGAACCAACAACAGTATCGCCAACTTTTTTCATTACCGGCATACTTTCACCAGTAACCATCGACTCATCCAGAGAAGTTACCCCTTCCAGAATTGTTCCGTCTACGGGTACTTTTTCACCTGGCTTGACCCGAATAAGGTCGCCAACTTGAACTTGATCGAGTGGTACTTTGACAAATTTGCCATCTTTTAAGACTTCAGCATCTTTTGCTTGAAGGCCCATCAACTTACCAAGAGCATTGGAAGCATTGTTATGCATTTTCTCTTCCATCGCATCCCCCAGTAAAACAAAGACAGTAACAAAAGCAGCACTTTCAAAATAAACTGCCCTATCAGTTATCATTGCAAAAATACTATAAAAATAAGTGACAGCTGTTCCTGTGGCAACTAGGGTATTCATATTTGCACTATGTTTCTTAAATGCAGCGATCGCACTTTTCCAATATGGAAATGCTGAAATTGCCATAATAATAGTAGTAGTAATTAATGCTATCCAATTATAGGCAGGCATCATCCAGTGAAAAGGCATCGCAAGCATTTGTATTAACATTGGAATTGATAATACAAATGAAATCCAAAATCGCTGAATGTTTGTGAGCTTCATTACTTTACAATAACCTTTCCATGAAACATATCCATTCCACAAGCAAAATTAAAAGTCTGGGCTTTATCTGTTGGAATATTAATCGTCGTAATCTTTTGCTTTGTTAAGTCCTTATTAACTCCTAGCTGTTCAAATACTACATGTGATAAACAAGCCGTCGAGTCATGCATATCAAAGTTAACTTGAGCCGGAATTCCCTTTTTCAAGGTAACGGTTGATGGAGAATAACCACCATTAACGACAATCGTTGCAGTTTGTTCATCATTAACAATAGTTGATTTTCCCGCCGACTCTGTATGCTTTCCGAAGAACCACCAAACAATAAATGCAATCAAAAGTAGGGCAATAATTATAACGGCAATTCTCAATATTTCCACCTTCTTTTAGTTTACAATTGTAATTATATTATAGGTACAGCATACTATCAAAGTTTACAGTTGTCAACAATAAAGAAAAAATATTAAATAATGGACGTTTTACTCTTTTTTAATTAGAATTTAAATACTAGGGGGGGTGTGACCGATTAAGAAGTCCAATTTCTTATTAACCTTATTTTATTTATTACTCTTTGGCGGAATTATTTGGTTTTATCAAAATAATTCTACCTTTCAAGAACAATTTAATATTGGCATTCATAATGCTCAGGTGCTTACTCAATCGTGGCTACACCGAATAACCGGCAAAGAAGTTGCAACCCCAACTAAACAAAACGCTGACCAACAAACTCGGGCACAAGATACACCCGCTGATGCACGCTGGGAACAAAACTCTGCAACGATCTATGTTAATATCAGTAATCCAGTATTAAAGAATGCAACAGAAAACGCAATTGCCCAATGGAATAACACGAAGTCATTCACATTTAAAATCGTTAATGATAAGAATGCAAATATTAGTGTTTCCGCTGTTAATGATCCAAATAATGGGGCAGCGGGGCTTACCAATACAAGCATGAATTCCGCAACTGGATATTATCTCCACGCAACAGTAGAGCTAAATTCTTATTACCTATTAAATCCTGCCTTTGGCTACTCACAAGAACGAATCGTAAATACTGCTGAGCATGAATTAGGGCATGCAATTGGTCTACAGCACACGAACAAGATTTCTGTGATGCAGCCAGCTGGATCATATTATCCCATTCAATCACGAGACATAGAGGCTGTGAAGGCTTTATATTCACGAACTCCACAACCAATCATCGCCGAAAACAATTCCAACAGATAGTCATAATTAAAAGGTCGAGCTCACTCTTCACAGAATTGGTATGGTAAAATAAAATAGTAAATCTAATTGGAAAGAGTATTTTTATGTCAAATAAAGAAGTTTTAGATACAGCGATGATTATTACTGCTTGTACCTTTTGGGGGATTTCAGGGCTTTTTGCGAAGGCCCTTTTTAATGTTAGTAGTTCAATTACATCAATGTGGTTAACGCAGGTTCGAATGGTTTCAGCTGGAATTATTTTAGTCTTATTAAGCCAAATTCGTGGGGAGCATCCCTTTCAAATTTTTAAGGATCTTCACTCTGCATGGATTATCTTTGCATATGGTGTTTTTGGGTTAGTCCCAGTTCAATATGCTTATTTTATGGCTGTCCAATATGGGAATGCTTCGATCGCAACCATTCTTCAATTCATCGGGCCCTTTTTTATTATTGCTTATCAAGCTATGTTTCGACACCTGCCACCACGACGAATTGAAATTATTAGTGCAATTATCGCCTTTTTAGGTGTTTTTATTATCGCAACTCATGGTCAATTTAACCATTTAGCAATGACGCTTAGTGTTCTAATATGGGGATTAATTTCTGCAATTGGTGTTGCAACGAATACCTTAATTCCACAAAACATGCTTCGCGAAGGTCGGGTTCCCTCATTAATTATTACGGGATGGGGGCTACTATTTGCTGGATTAACCTTAGTGCTTACTCACCCTAGTCAGCCTCATATCCCCAACATTCCTTCAGTTTGGTTATATGTGTTAGGTATTCTAGTAATTGGGACCTTAATTCCCTTTCAGCTAGCTAATAACTCATTAAAATATATCGATGCAACTACATTTAGTTTAATGGATGCATTCGAACCTTTATCAGCAACAATCGGTTCAGTCCTGATTTTTCATTTACAAATGACGGGTGCAGATATTCTTGGGTCGATTTTAGTTATCGTTGCAGTACTTGCGATTAATATTCGTATTCCGCAAAAAATTTAAAGAGTAACTAAAAAAAAGAAGGTAGGGACTGTGACATAAGTTAAGTTACTTTCATAAAAAGCAAATACGCAGTACAACAATGGCCTCCAACGTCCGGCAAAACCGAACATTGGAGGCCTATTGTTGCTTGCGGGGGCTCCCAGAGGCTTACTTCGCGTCGAAAAACGAAGTCACAAGTGACTTATGTCTCGCTCCCTCTTCTTTTTAGTTATCACGAATAACTGTCCCGACTTTACCGGCAAGAGCATCATCAAGACCATCTAATGAAGTAATTAATGCTTCTCGTTCTGGATGACCTTCAACAAATGAAAGACATGCTTCAATCTTCGGCAACATACTACCAGCAGCAAACTGTCCTTCCTTCATGTATTTCTGAGCTTCTGCAACGTTTAACGTCTTAAGAGCTTTTTCATCCGGCTTTCCATAGTTAACATAAACATAATCAACGGCAGTTAAAATAATTAACTTATCGGCATCGATCTTGTCAGCTAGCAAGGCACTTGAACGGTCCTTATCAATAACTGCTGGAACTCCTTCAAGTCCTTTATCAGTGATGATTACAGGTACACCACCACCACCACCGGCAATAACAAGCTTGTCAGCGTCAATCAATGTTTTGATGCTATCAAGTTCCATAATCTTCATCGGTAGTGGAGAGGGAACAACTTGACGGTATCCACGGCCCGCATCTTCCTTAAAAGTGTAGCCCTTTTCTTTGGCAATTTCATCAGCTTGTTCTTTAGTGTAGAAGTCGCCAACCGGCTTTGATGGATTTTCAAAAGCAGGATCATTAGGGTCAACTGCAATTTGCGTTACAATCGTTGCCACACTCTTATTCATCCAACGACGGTGTAATTCATTTTCTAAACTTTGTTGCAAATGGTAGCCAATATAACCTTGACTCATTGCACCACATTCTGGGAAAGGAAAAGCAGCAGTTTTACCGTGTTCAGCAGCAAAATTCATCCCTAAATTAATGGCACCCACTTGGGGACCATTACCGTGACTAATAACTACTTGATTTCCTGCAGCAATTAACCCAATTAATGAGGAAGCAGTATTCTTTACTAACTTTAATTGTTCTTCAGGTGATTTGCCTAATGCATTTCCCCCTAAAGCAACTACTACTTTAGCCATGGCAAATGCCTCCTAATTAGTTTTGTTCACCCAAAGTTGCAACCATTACAGCCTTGATAGTGTGCATCCGGTTTTCAGCTTCAAGGAAGACAACTGAATGTTCACTTTCGAATACTTCGTCAGTAACTTCCATTTCCTTTAAGCCAAACTTCTTTTCAATTTCCTTACCAACTTCAGTGTCGAGGTTGTGGAATGCAGGAAGGCAGTGTTCAAAGAGAACATTAGGATTTTCAGTAGCCTTCATAACATCCATTGTTACTTGGTAAGGCTTAAGAAGGTTGATCCGCTTTTCCCACATGTCATCAGATTCACCCATTGATACCCAAACATCAGCATAGATTACGTCCATACCTTTGACACCTTCTCTGATGTCATTAGTAACAACAATCTTAGCACCAGTCTTGGCAGCAATTTCATTAGCCTTATCTAGAGTTTCCTTAGTTGGTTCCAATTCCTTAGGAGTAACAACGTGGTATTCCATCCCCATTACAGCGGCACCAAGCATCAATGCATTTGAAACATTGTCTTGACCATCACCTACAAAGGCAAACTTGATGTCCTTGTAAGGCTTCTTCAATACTTCGTGAGCGGTTAAGAAGTCAGCAAGTACTTGTGTTGGGTGGTCTTCGTCAGTTAAACCATTCCAAACTGGTACACCAGAGTACTTAGCTAAAATTTCAACATTGCGTTGTGAGAATCCACGGTATTCGATACCATCAAACATTCCACCAAGAACTCGTGCAGTATCCTTAACAGATTCCTTGTGACCGATGTGCGAACCTGATGGGCCAAGGTAAGTTACATGAGCACCTTCATCCTTAGCACCAACTTCAAAAGAACAACGAGTACGAGTAGAACTCTTTTCAAAAATTAAAGCAATGTTCTTACCTTCAAGATTCTTGCCTTCATAACCAGCATATTTTGCCTTCTTTAAATCTTCAGCAAGATCAAGCATGTATTCCATTTCCCGAGTGTTAAAATCTGCAAGAGTTAAGAAACTACGATTACGTAAATTAAAAGCCATTTTTATTTCCTCCTAAGGTCTTAATATAAGTACTATAATAGGCTAAAGTTTCATAATACTTCAAAAAGGCTCCATAAATAACAGAAAAATTCAGCGTTTTTTTGCAGCAATCTCTTTATTCACAAGGATGTAAGCGGAAACAGCTACACATTTGTAAAACAGCAACTCTATTGTCTATTATCTTCACAAAGAGTAAAATTAAATAGTGTTTCAAAATACTTCAAACAACATCAAGAAATCGGTGAAAATACATGAATTTTTATATTTTAGATAATGATAGTAAAATTATTCATTTATTATCCAATATTATTGAAAATGATTTCAACAATACTGTCGTCGGAACAACTTCTAACCCGCAACAGGCCTATGACGATACAATGCGCCTAGGAATTGATATCATGTTTATCGATTATGCAATGCCAGCAATGGATGGAGTTCAACTTATTCAAAAAATTCAGGACAGTAATCATTATCCACACTTCATTATGACTGCTCAAGCAATTCTGCCTTCTGTTAAAACAAGTGCATATCAACATGGAATTGATTTTTTTATTGAAAAACCACTAAACATTGCAGAAGTTAAGTCAGTGATTAAACTAGCAGCGCAAAATATTAATATGTCTAACCGCCTCCTTCAAGTTTTGGACCTTGTAAGTGGTGCTGCAACGAATAATAATACAGTTACGATCAGTGGGAAAAATAAGAAAAAAGAAAACGCTCAGTCTATCTTACGTTTTCTCGGTATTACAGCTGGAAATGGCGCTCCTGCAATTAACAAACTTATTAATACGATGATTGAACGGGAAATTAGTTTTGATGAGGTTAATTTTGAAGAATTTTTCCAATGTGATGAGCATGGCAAAAAGATAATTTTCCAACGAATTCGACGCGATATAAAAACTGGTCTTAATAATCTCGCACATATGTGTATGGATTATCCAGAAAACGACATTATTTTGGAATATGCGAATAACTTATATGAATATAAAAATGTCCACAATGAAATTTCATTTCTCAAAGGAGAGCGTACTAATGGTGGGCAAGTGTCACTAAAACACTTCTTTAATGGATTGATTCAAGAAATAAAATAACGGAGAAAATGACCTTAAGACGGTTGTTTTCTCCGTTATTTACATTATCTAAGTTCTTTTAAAATTAATTGATCAATTACAATCGTTGTTTCATAAAGCCAATCTCGCGGATCTTGTTCGCTGTAGCCAGGATGAGGCTGATGGAGATCATAGCCATAGCTTTGTTGCGCAACAATCTTGCCATCATGGTCCATCGCTGAAACCTTAACTGCACTTGTGCCTAGGTCAACCCCAATTACATATTCGTTCATTATAATTTCATTCCCTTCTTAACCAATTTTATTTTCAATTATCTTACCATTCTTCTCTTCACAATTTACAATCATCGATTATAACTTAAATTATGTTATACTAACAATAATATTAATAATAAGAAGGGATAACCATTATGACTGCATATAAAAATTGTACCCCTAACGAACTTGACTACACAGTTGTAAAGGGCGGGAAAACAACAATTAGTGTTAATGGTAAGAATATTGTTCTCACTTTTGAAGATATTCCCGCAAAAAAACCTAAATACATGGATATTAAAATATTTTCTGTTCCTAAACATGTAATGGCTTCAATCATAATTAATGCCTATCTTAAAAATGACACCGATAATTTAGATATAAATAAAAAGGTTAAAGAGAAATTAGCAAACTGTATTAATACAGCTGCAAGAAATCGTTTTGGTCTTATTTAACTGATTTAATAGAAAAGAGAGGCTGGGAAAATAATCCAACCTCTTTACTATTTTAAAGTGTAAACTGCCAAAACGCAGTAGATGGCTGGATTATGAACGTTGATAAATCAGCGTCCATAATGTCCCAATAGGCTAGCTTCGCGTCGTAGTCATTCTTGCAGGGGTGGGACTAAAAACTCGAAGCAAGTTTATAGTCCCACTCCTTTTATTAAATTATTTTAAATGTAGGAGCTTAAATTCTAAATAACACCACAAGATAATTAGTGAAATACTATAGGCAGCAGAAAGCCATACTACATATTTTAAGAACGCTAAGATATGAAAAACAGTTAATATTTGCAGACAAATTGTTAAAACAATCCACACTACTAAATGATCTTTTACCCGATCCCGATGTTCAATTAATTCTTCTTTTTTCATAAAAATACTCCAGATAAAAGGAGAGAATAGCTATGTCGTAACAGCTATTCCCTTCTTAAATTATATCTAATTTATCCTAATCGTTTTTATCCATCTTAGCTCGTAATTCTTTGCCGATCTCTTCATATCCTGGCTTCCCAAGCAATCCGAACATGTTAGACTTATAAGCTTCAACACCCGGTTGGTTAAATGGATTAATACCGTTTAAGTAACCTGAAATTCCCATCGCAACCTCAAAGAAGTAAATAAGGTAACCTAAAGTATATTCGTCTTCTTGTGGGATATGAACAGTCATCACTGGTACTCCACCATCAGTATGAGCAGCAACCACCGCTTCATAAGCCTTGGTGTTAACGTAATCCATTGTCTTACCTTCCAAGTAGCCTAAACCATCAAGATTATCTGGTTCTGTTGGAATTTCCATGTCATAATTTGGCTTATCGAGCTTAACAACGGTTTCCATTAAGAAACGGCGACCTTCTTGGATGTATTGACCAAGTGAGTGAAGGTCGGTTGTGAAGTTAGCTGAAGAAGGATAAATTCCCTTTTGATCTTTTCCTTCTGATTCCCCAGCTAATTGTTTCCACCATTCCGCAAACATCCGCATGTTAGGCTCGTAGTTTTCGAGTAATTCTGTTTCATAGCCCTTACGATAAAGAATGTTCCGGTAAGCAGCGTATTGGTAGGCTTCGTTCTTGGTTAGATCAGGATCAACATAATCCTTTTCCGCTTGTGCAGCCCCTTCCATCAACTTATCAATGTCTGCACCAGAAGCAGCGATTGGCAAAAGACCTACCGCAGAAAGAACTGAGTAACGTCCTCCAACCCCATCAGGAATAACAAAGGTTTCATAGCCATGAGCATCTGCTTCAGTCTTTAAGGCACCCTTAGCCTTATCAGTAGTAGCATAAATCCGCTTATTAGCTTCATTTTCACCATACTTCTTAATTAAAAGGTCCTTAAAGATTCGGAAGGCAATTGATGGTTCAGTGGTTGTTCCTGACTTTGAAACAACATTGATGGAAAAGTCTTTATCACCAATTAATTGGATTAAGTCGTGAACATAGGTTGAACTCAAGGAGTTACCAGCAAAGACTACCAATGGAGCTTTCCGGTCTTTTGCCTTTTGAGCTTGGTAGAAGGTATTATGTAAGAAGTCGATTGCCATTTGAGCCCCAAGGTAAGAACCACCAATTCCAATAACAACTAAGACGTCTGAATCACGTTGAATCTTGTCAGCGGCCTTCTTTATACGGGCAAATTCTTCTTTGTCATATTCGGTTGGTAAATGGAGCCAATCACGGAAGTCGGCGCCAGCACCAGTTCCATTCCGTAATTCATCATTAGCGGCGTTAACCATTGCTTGCATTTCGCCAAGTTCGTTTTCATGAACAAATTGCTTTAATGCGCTACTGTCAAATTTAATGTGTGTCATTCCAATAGCTTCTTTCTATTTTTATTTTTTAGACATTTAAATGATAGCGGATAATGAAGTCGGTTTCAATCAGAACTAGCAAATTTTTCTTAATGAAAATTGACAATTTAAGGTTAATTAGGCATACTGGGAATACACATCGTATCCGCTTACATAAATTGAAGGGAATAATTATTCATGGATAAAAACACTGAAAATATGTTAGCTGGGAAGCCTTATCGTCCTGGAACACCGGAACTCAATAAGTTTTCTCACCTTGCTCATCGTCTTTGTCGTGACTATAATTTAACAACTGATGAAGATACTGTTGAACGAGGAATGATTATTGATCGCCTATTTCCTCAGCATGCTGACGGAATATATCTTCAAAGACCAATTCATATCGATTACGGTCGGTTTACTAAAATAGGTAAGAATTTCTATGCTAATTTTAACTTTACTATTTTAGATACATGTCCTGTTACTATTGGAAATAATGTAATGTGCGGTCCAAACGTCTCGATCATTACAGCCATGCATCCTCTCATGTATCAGCAGCGTAATATTCGTCAACAAGCTGACGGTCAGTTCGATGACGTTGAATATGGCAAACCAGTTACAATTGGCGATAACTGTTGGCTTGCAAGCAATGTAACAGTTTGTCCGGGTGTAACAATCGGCAATGGTTGCGTTATCGGGGCAGGTACTGTCGTTACTAAAGATATTCCTGATAACTCCCTTGTCCTTGGTGTCCCAGGCAAAATAATTCGTCCCATTACTGAAAAAGATCGCTTAGGAAATTTCCCTTATTAAATAATAATTTCGACATTAAAAGACCTTCATCAAAATCCGATGAAGGTCTTTTTAAGTTTAGTTTTAATATAATTTAAGCAAAAATAGTTAAAATACTTCCGGCAACAATAAAGATGATTCCGGCAATTGTAAATGACATTTCCCGCCGAGTCTTGTGTTCATGAAGAACTAAGATACCACCAATTGTTGCAATAATAACGTTCATTTGTGTGAAGACAAAGGCTGTGTTAATTCCTAATGCCCGTCCAGCAAAGATATAAGCTAAGGCAGCAATTCCCCAAGAAATACCACCCCAGATATTGAGATATTGCTTCTTTTGCTTAAAGGAGTCAATATTACCTGAACAAATAGCATAAATAACAGATCCAAGTAAAATACCAAGCATTTCTGGAAGGAAGATTCCTAAAGAACTATCATTAGCAATCATTGGCATCTTGGGGAATGCTGAGTAAACCCAGTAACCAATAGAAGTAATTAATAGAAAAAGGAAATTCTGAACAGTAATTTTCTTTCCGCTGCTCTGATCAGTAACAGAGGTCATCAAAGCACCAACAATAACAATTGCTAAAGCGATAAAACCAATAGTAAGGGTACGTGCTCCACGCCATTCTCCAAAGATAATAACCCCAATCAAAGAGTTACCAACTAATTGAAGTACTGTTGATAGGGGAATCGTGTTTGAAACACCCATCCGCTTAAATGAAACGAATTGTCCAATTTGACCAATTGTCCATAAAGCGCCACACAGTACTGAGAACCAGAATCCAGTCGTTGTAACAGTTGGATGACCGATAATAAATGCAACCAACCCAACAATCGTAGCACCGGCACCAATACCAAACATTTGGTTAATCGTTGAACCACCGATCTTACCAGTGATCAGTGGCATAATTCCCCAACCAATCGCAGGGATTAAAGCAAGTAAGTAGTTCATAAAAATTCTCTCCTATCAATCCGTAATATTATTACGAGATATAAGTGTATCATATGGTAAACGCTTTCACAAGCGCTTTCTTTAAATCTCTTTGGATTATAAAAATTGGTCTACAAAAAATAAACGCTTTATTATCACAGTTAAAGCGTTTCACTTAAATCATTGGCTTACTTTTTGTCTTTATTATTTGTAGGTTGAATATTATGAGGAGCGTATTCACGATCAGGGAAAAAGATTGTAAATGTCGTCCCTTTACCATACTGACTTTTTACATCAATTTTTCCGCCATGAAGAAGAACTAACTGCCGCACAATTGCAAGTCCCAAGCCAGATTCTCCGTACTTAGTATTCATCCGTGAACGATCAGCTTTATAGTATCGTTCCCAGATATTTTCAAGTTGTTCAGGAGTCATCCCAATTCCATTATCTTGAACTACAAATTGACTTCCCTTTTCCACACGTTTTCCCCGAATGTCAATAATTCCGTTATCAGTGAATTGGATTGCGTTTTGAATGATATTGAACATAATCTGTACAAACCGATCATAGTCTGCATATACCCGTAAATTCTTTTCTACATCCAAGTGCAGAGTATCCTTTTTCTCTTTTGCCTTTTTCGCTAACTGCTCTCGTAAATTTTCGAGTACTGCCGATGCATCAAATACTTTCCGTTCCATCGCAATTTGGTTAGTGCGAATCTTTTCATAATCCAAATTATCATTGACCAAGCGAATTAAACGCCGCGTATCATTTTGCATTAACTGGATACTATGCTTTTTATCCTCTTCTGGAATCGCATCATACTGTAACCCTTCAAGAATTCCATTAATGGTTGTTAATGGCGTCCGCATTTCATGGGCTGCATTGGCCATAAATTGGCGTCTTCGCTCCTCTTGCCGGCGAATTTCTTGTTGCGATTCACGTAACGAAGCGGTCATTTGGTTAAAACTCCGACCGAGGTCTGCCACTTCATCACGCCCATTATCGTCCACTTCAACATTGTAATTTCCTTGCGCAATTTGGTGAGTAGCCATCCGCAATCGATCAATTCGTTTGGTAATTGACCGTGCCAAGAAGTAACTAACTGCAAGCGTTACAAGACTAGCAGTCAGTAGTGCCATTATTAAGTTAATCTTTATTTGGTGCATATTTTGCTCAATTGTCGAGACGAAAGTTGCAATCGAAACTACCGCAATCATCTTTCCTTTATAGAAGTATGGTCGTGAAACTTCGGTCATTCGTGGAGAAACACCTTTTGATACTCGTGAATTAATTTTAGGAGTAATTAGTTTAGTACAAACAGTTTCTCCCTTTTTTAACTTTTTCCAATCATTTTTACTCATACTAGGAGCAAAGCCGTTACTGGCAAAAATTTTCCGGTAAGTTGTATCATAAATTGCAAAGTGAACATTTTGCCGTGTTAAAAGATTGGCATTGCTATTTAACGATTCTGTAGCAAACCCTTCAAAACTTTGGGTTGCCATATTGTAACGAATAGAATCCTGAATTAAACTATCAGAATAACTTTTCAATTGTTGCCACGTATTATGATACATAGTGTTATTAGTTACATTTATAAACGAAATACTAACAATCACCATTAGCGTCAGAATAATCGCAAAAAATGAAAGCATCAACCGATACATTAATTTCATTAGTCGTTACCCTCGTCATCAAACTTATAGCCGACCCCCCATACAGTCTTAATTACTTGAGGTCCAATATTTTCTAACTTTTGCCGTAACTTTTTAATATGAGCATCAACAGTTCGCTCATCACCATAATATTCATAATCCCATACTAATTGTAAAAGTTGTGAACGGGTGAATACTTGACGTGGTTTAGAGGCAAGCGTCTTTAATAAGTCAAATTCTTTAGGTGTCAAGTCACCGACCGGTTTCCCATATAAGAATACTTCTCTTGTCTTAGTATTCATCTTAAAGTTCTTTGTTTGAATATCGAATGTATCATCACTATCAGTATCTTGAACATCCTCAAGTTTGTTTAAATGTGTTCGCCGATAAAGGGCCTTGATCCGCGCAATCAAAGTAATCGTACTAAATGGTTTGGTTACATAATCATCAGCACCAATTTCCAATCCCAATACCTGATCACTTTCAGTATCACGAGCTGTTAACATAATTAAAGGAACTGTTGGTGATACCCGTCGAATATCAGCTGCAACCTGCATTCCATCCTTTTTAGGAAGATTAAGGTCTAGCAAAATAATATCCCATTTATGAGGGTCAGCGTTAAACTTTTCTTCTGCTTCCACGCCATCATAAGCAAATTCATAGTGCCATTTTTCTTTCTTAAAAAACATTGCCATCATTTCACAGACAGAATGATTATCCTCAATCATTAATATTTCCATTTAATTCATTCCTTTATATTTTATCTGAACTTTATTTACTAATTTTTACATGAGAATATCTTCTTATGAAACCCCACTAATTATCCTAATATTTAGCATTAAAAAAGACTGCCATAAACCAATGGCAGTCCTTATAGGCATATAGTGGAGATGACGGGAGTTATACCCGTAACCCTAAAAAGACCGCCAAACCAAGGTTTTCATGTTGCTGGACGTGAGCCATACAACATCTGTACAACATTACAAGTTTTCAATGATATTCCCGATTGAATTATCCTTGACCGGGTGTAAGTCATTGTAAACTTTGATAGTAATTGAAGCGTCCTTGTGACCTAAAACTGAAGCAACCTTATTAACGTTGATTCCTTTATCAATCAGTAGCCCCGTATATGTGTGTCTTAAACCATGCGGGGTTACATATAATGGTAGATTATAATTTTCTTCAATTACTTTCAACCATTTACCAGGCTTTGATGGTGACAATATACCACCATGCTGACTGGTAAATACTAACTGACTTGGTTTCAAAGAATTAACGTTAAAATATTGTAATTCTTTTTGTTGTACCAGTCGCCACTTTTTTAACACTTCAATGGTTTGCTTTCCAATTGGAACGTCACGAACTGAATAAACATTTTTAGTTTTTCCTATTATAAGGTGGTTATCTGTATCACGGGTAACCGCCTTTTTTATATGGAGAAAACCATTGTCAAAATCTACGTTGTTCCAGGTCAAGGCTGACAACTCCCCTTTTCGTAGTCCCGTATGCGACAAGACAAAAAGGAAAGCGAACGCCTTATAGTTAGTTGGTTCGTAGTGTTCACGCAATCCTTTTTGAAAGATATTAAATTCGTCCTTAGTGAAAGACCTTATTTTTCTTTCATGGTCAACCCTGGGACGTTCTATCTGTCTGAAAGGATTATCATGTATAAATTTGTATTTAATTGCCAGATCAAAGATGCTGGAAACATCATTGACTAGCTTACTATACGACTTCAACTGATTAGACCATTGATAGACTAATAATTGACAAGTAGGGACTTTAATGTTCTTGATTAACTTATCGCCCAGAGCTGGTAATAAATGTTTCTTGCACTCTGTTTCGTACTTCTTATAGGTAGAACCAGCCACCGTCCGCTTCTTGTTTTCAAGCCAACGATTAGCTATTTCTTCAAAAGTCACCTGGTCATTATCGCTGAAACCGTGATTCTCTATTTCAATCATCTTGCGGCGATACCAGGAACGGGCTTCGCTTTTTGTAGTAAAGCGGCCCTGGTTATGCTGCTTACCATCTGGTGTACGGTATGCAACCCGATAACGTTTACCTTTATTAGTTGGATATTCATATGGTGTCATTTTTCATTCTCCTTTATACGTCCATTGTCTGGGCGTGAATTAATGACACGGGGGATATGTTAGGAGACGAAAAAATACATAATAAGCAAAACAAAACTCTACATCTCTACATAGTACCCTAACCCCTTGGGAGAGTAAGGATTAACCGTGTAGAGGTTTATGTAGAATGTAGACTACATTTTCTCTACATATGAAGCCAGACAAATAAGTTGTTTTTCATGGTACCGTGGTACCGAGTGGTCAAAACCGTTGGGGCCGTAAGGTTGAGGCGGTACCATAATGCTCTTAGCGGTACCATAATCAAATTGAAGTAAAAATGGTACCCTACTTCTTTTTACTATCGTTTTTAGAATTCATATATTTTCGAAAACCTTCCATTAATTTGTCGGTCTGTTTTTGATGTTCAGCACTACTTCGATCATAAATAAAGTCATTTTGAAAAACAACATTATTGCCAAAGTCGGTGTAAACAAACTGAACATTCATTGCCTCTTTTAGATTATCAAATTCACCACGGTTGTTAGCAAGTTCTAAGATTACCGGAACTGGTTGCAACAATTCAGACTCTACCTGATGTTTGAACAGGGGTGACATTTTTTTGTATACATCTATAAAAAGTTCATCATCGTTATCCGGTTGATAAACTTCAACGAAAGCATCATGTTCGCCCCCGTCTCCATAATCCATATCGTACTCAAGAACATAGCTTAATTCAAAAACACGACGCATTTTTCCACTTATCATAGAAACTTTAAGCCTTAATTCTAATGGCTTGTTTTCAGATTCTTCTTTTGAAGATGAAACGTTTGTGAGTAACTCATAATTAAAGCGCCAACCAGAATAATCATAAAAATCTTTTGGTGCCACTTCAAGATAGTTACATAGCTTATCTACATTTTCAGTAGATATATTAGCGAACGGATTATTTACCATGTTGGAGATTGATGGTCGGGTTAAACCAGTAGCATTGACAACATCTTTGATAGATAAGTCACGTTCAGCCAGTAATATTTTTAACCTATTAGCGAGCAATTTATACACCTTCTTTCTTATAGATATATTAACATTTTACACATCTAAAAGAAAATATAATCTTCAAATAAATATTTTACCTCTTGATTTTAAATATTTTATGTGTAAAATAAAAAACATAAAGATAAAGCTAAATATTCAAATAAATATTTTGCTTTCTTTTGAAAGGCGGTGAAAATGTGGATGCGTTAAAAGTAGAACTACCAGATAATGTAGTGGATGCGATTAAAGTAGCGGTTAATGATGCCTTTACAGAAGCAAAGGAAAAAGCTTATAGCTCTAACTTTCCTCTGTATATGAACAAGAAAACTGCTTGTAATTACTTAGGTATTTCTAATAAGACTATGGATGACTGGATCAACGCTAAGATAGTACCTTTTAAGAAGATTAACAAAGTCTATCGCTTCAATCGTAACGATCTTGACAAGTTCATGGCAACCAAGTAATCAACCTGGCACGGGGGATATGTTAGGAGATGATTCGATGATAGCCAAAATTGACCAGGCCATACTAGACTTCTGGTTCACTAACCCGGACGACCGGGCCTGGGCCTACGGTATGACACTACTTCCCTTGTTAGCTTTAATCGCTTCAATCATTAACTACTTATAGAAAGGACGATTGAGAATGACCAAGACTAAAGATCAACTTGAAAACGAAATTATTGCCATCCAAGACAAGATTATTAATGCTGGAAAATATGTTGCTGCCGTTTGCGAAGGGATTCCGAATGAAGGAACGATTACCTATGAAGATGGTGTGGTTATCACCGACCCGGTGGAAAAAGCGGACGACATTATTAAGACGGCTCACGACATTAAGAAGATGGCTATCCAGTACCAAGCCTTAACTAAGTTAGAAGACAAGATTTTTGAACAAAACAAAAAAGCCGTTGACAGTGAAGATAGTTTGACGACCGATTCACTGTAACGACTAAGTTACATAGGGAATTTAATAAAGAAAAAACCTATCGTTTGGCAGAACAATAGGCAGATCAGCTTTATTGAATTCCCTTCTATTTTAACAGAATTAGAAGGAGTATTAAACGATTATGGCAAAATTTATGAAATTCAATGATGGCGAGATTACAGTTGACTTCAATAAGAGTGTCCACGTTGAGGTTGACGTGAAGCACAACAAGACGCTGCTTGAAATTCCGGGGATACCAGCGGATTACCAAGACAGTAAGAAGGTTCAAGTTACCGCCCCTACTATCACAAATAGCAACCGTTTCTTCATTGTTGCCGATGACCACAAGGGTAATTCAGTTCTTACGATGGTACAAGGAACTATGAGTGATGATTCACTTAAAAACGCTAAAGAAATTACCGACAAACGATTTATTGAGTTAGCACAATCCTTCTTAGACGACATGAAAAAGGAGATAGACCATGAATAACACATTCAATGTGGCTCAGAGTTTAGCAAAAAATGGTATCAAAGTTTATCCACTATCACCAGGTAGTAAGATTCCAGTTGCTGGTTCACATGGCGAACATGATGCCACCGATGATCTTGATACCATCAAAAAATGGTTCGATTATAACCCTAACTTCAATCTAGCAATTAACTTACAAGCTAGTGGGTTGGCCGTGATTGATTTAGATAAGCACAATAACACTACCGATGGTGTTCAAAATTACAGTAAATACTTACTAAATCATGGTAACAACTATATGGATTCATTAAAAACCTACACAGAATTAACCCCACGTGGTGGTATACATATTTTCTATAATCTCAATCATGATTTAGGAAATAAAGATATTCAATTAATGCCGGGTGTTGAGCTTCTAACGGGTAAAGTTGTAATTGCTCCTAGTTATATATCAGAAATTAATAAGTGGTATATGCCTCAATATCAAGGCTTCCAGTCGTTATCTTATGACAACGTGCAATCACTCCCCTTGTGGATTATTGATCTTGCTAAAGAAGCACAGGAGCGAACCGCTAAACCTGCTACTGATTATGAGAATTATCAACCGGGACAAAAGCGATGGACTGGCCGCCTGCTTGATGAATTAGTACATGGTACTGGTAAAGGTGAACGGAATAATTATTTAACTCAGTTAACAGGAAAAATGTTCCGGGTTGGTGCTGATAGTAAGACAGTCTATAACTTACTATCATTTGCTAACAGTAATTGTGAACCGCCTTTACCCGACAACGAAATAAATTCAATTTTTGGTTCAATTCTTAAGAAAAATGGAGGACGTTAATAGATGGCAATTAAAGAAATACCAAAAGAATATCAAAATGTAGCAGATAAACGAGATGCAGAAATGAAAGAGCAGGCAAAAAAAGTTACTCCTATTTGGCTATATCGCGATCAAGACGATAAAAAGAAAGTGAATCCCGTTTTGTTTGCTAAAACAATCATTAAAGAGAACCCAATGGTCAATAACAAATTTAGCCAAGATGGTTACTGGTATAACAAAAAAACGGGCTACTGGTTTACTGATACCGATACCCATTTAAAGAAAATCATCGTTAATGATTTGATTAAAGTTAACAAGTGGCAACCATCGCTATATAGCAATATAAAATTATTAGTCACAGTCATGGCAACTTCAGAGAATAACGAAAATCCATTTGATAATAACAATCCTTATTTAGTTAGCTTTAAGAATGGATCATACAATATTAAAGACGGTTCAATGAAAGATAATTCTGCTGATGATTACATCTTACAAGGACACAACTATAATTTAGAAGTTAACGGGGATACACATGTTACTAATAAATGGTTCGAAGAAAGTTTCGGTAGTAAAGAAGCAGCTAATGTTGTTAAAACCTATATTGGTTACATGTTTGTACGAACTTACCAAGATTATCAAAAATTTATGATTTTTCATGGAAAAGGCGGAGACGGAAAATCAACTATTCTTAATTACTTACGTTCATTAATTGGAACGAGTAATACTTCAAACGTAGATTTAGCTGATTTAGTTAGCAAGAACGATAAGGCACGATTTATGACTTCTAAACTCTACCAAAAGGACTTGAATTACTATGCTGACATTGGTGATGGATTTATGGAACAAACCAGCATGCTTAAAGGCTTGACAGGTGGAGATGCAATTACAGGTGAATTTAAAAACAAAGACCCGTTCGAATTTATTAATCATGCTAAATTGATTTTCAGTGCTAACAGCCTACCCGTTTTCAATGACTTCACCGATGGCTTTATTAGGCGGCCAATCATTGTGGAAGTTCACAGGATTAAACACTTCACTGATAGATATTCCATGAAATCAATTCAAACCGAACGTGGAGCATTTGCTTACGAGTGTATAACATTGTTCAAACAACTGTTAGACGGTAATTATCCAGGCCAAGTAGATAAGTGGGGCTTCCCAACCACTGATGAAATGGAGCAAGCATTACACACCTGGATCATTAACAATGACCTGGTTTCACGTTGGTTAGATGAACGATGTGATACTAGCGACAATACCGCTTTTGAAAAAAACGTATATGTATATGATAGTTACAAGCAATTCTGTATTAGTGAAGGCGGCCACCCGTTAGGTAAACAGAAATTCAACGCTAACTTAGAAAAACACGGGATTAATACAAAGGCTCAGAAAAAAATCGAAGGTAGAAAATATCGAGGTTACAAAGGAATTCGACTACTCAATGATTAAAGGTACCACTTTTAATTCAAATGAAAAACGGTACCGCCAAAAGTAAAATGGTACCGATAAACGTTGATATATCAATGGTTACAGCGTGCGGTACCAAGGTACCACTTAAATGTACTAATTGGTAGGGTAGAATACAGAAAGGAATTATTAAGATGCCAGTATTAAATCAAGGCAAGAAAAAAATACCATTGCAAAAGTTAGCAGTGGTTAGATTATCAATGGCCGATGGTCAAGTAATATATAGTGACGAGCAAGCATACATTGGCGTGCAAGGTAATAAAACATTTTTAGCTAAGGAATTTAAAAACCAAGTCAATGACACTCTTAAATATGATGGTAATACGTTAATTAATCCTAATCAGTGCGTATGTGCTAGACCAATGATGAAACTCGTTGATATGAACCCAGGAGATGATAAATAATGCTGAATTATGATATTACACGAATGAAGCACAAAGTAACTTTTGAGACAGTGAAGAGCCACGAGAACGCAATGGGAGTCAACATTACCAGTCCTGTTGAAGTAGCCACCGTATGGTGTGGCGAATACAACAACACTATGAGCCAAACATACACTAATCTGGGAACAAACGTTAATGTTGACTTGGTGCTAGTGATTAGACACAATCCTAATGTCAAGAAGAATTACAAGGCAAAATACCTAGGCCAACAGTATGACATTGTTAGTATCAACAGTGACGACAGACTGAACGCCTTTGACTTAGTAACATTGAGACAAGCCAAGGGACATACAACAATAAAGTAAGCATTGAGGGGAGTAGCTAGTTACTGCTCTCTTTTATTTTGTTCTCAGACAAAACGAAACATAATCAGACGGATAGTTAATCATTAAGATTACTCTGAATGGAGATGATTACAATATGAAACCTAGACACCTATGCAACTATCCGGGTTGTATGGAGTTAATACCATATGACCAGCGTTATTGTAGTAAGCACCAATACCATAAGCCGATTGACTTAGCAGACAAGCAAGAACGACACAGGATTAATAAGGCAACCTATCGTAAGCGTATGAACAGTAAGCACGAAGGTAAGTACCAACGCTTCTATCGTTCGTCAGCATGGAAGAAGCTAAGTCACCGTTGGTTAATGATGCACCCTTTATGTGTGAACTGTGAAGCACACGGAATATATCGTAAAGGTGATTTAGTAGACCATATCATTGAACTAAGAGACGACTGGAGCAAACGACTAGACGTTAATAACCTACAAACATTATGCTATGCTTGCCATAACCGAAAGACATGGAAAGAAAAACAAAAACGAGCAGGAAAACACGAACAAAAATAAATTTTGAAAGATATTGTTCGTTATTTTACCCCCGGCCTATGGTTGACAAAGGAGAGCGAGGCATGGACGTTTCTTTCGATAAAAGCCCATTTTTCACAGTTTTTTGGTTATTTATGTATAAAAAGCAAAATATACATAAATTTATGAATAAAGCGAACTATTCTTTAATCCATGTATATTAATCGCATTTAATCACGAACTTTAATTGCCCTTTATCATTAAAAATGCTATAATGTTCGTATAATAAAGATTACTGGGTATAAATAGCCATTAGATGTTCGTCTATTGGCTATTTTTATATATCTAAGGTGGTGAATGTATGGCTGGAGCAAAAATTAAACCAGTAGAAAAGTTGAGAGGTCACTGGGCAAAAGATCAGTTGGCTGATCGTCAAGAAGTCCAAAATAACCTACAAAAGAATTATGAAGCAATTGATGAAACAGTTCCTGAAGAGTTACACGGTTACGCCCGTAAGGAATGGCAAAAAATTGTCCCCTTATTGAAAAAGGAAACACCAGCAAGCAACCTAGACCGTAGCCAATTAATTAATTACTGTGTTCTTGCTCAAACTGTTCACACTTGCCAGAAATATATCCTTCAAGATGGCCTGTGTGTATTAACTAAAGAAGGCACTAAGAAGATCAATCCATACTTCAATATGCAAGATAAAGCCATTAAGAATATGCGAGCAATTGCCAGTGACTTTGGCTTGAATATCAGTAGCCGGGCTAAACTTGAAAATCAGAAAGTTAAGCAACAAGACCCCGAAGACCCGTTTGCTGACTTCTTAGAAGATGATGCCGGATGATTAAATACGTTGATGATGTATTATCTGGCAAGATCGTAGCTGGCAATAAGATACGCCTAGCCTGTGAACGCTACAAGCGTGATTTAGAACGTTCAAAGAGTGACGACTTCCCCTTCTACTATGATGAAAAGATGGCACGTAAAGCCTGCCAGTTCGTCCAGATGTTGCCATTAACCGATGGTGGTAAGTTTCACTTAGCAGAATACCAAGAATGGATTGTAAGCGAGTTATACGGCTGGCGAGTTAAGGAAACGGGAGAACGGCGTTATACACAGGGTATGGTGTCGATGGCCCGTAAGTCTGGCAAAACCTACCTTGCTGCTTCCCTGGCCGCTATTGGCTTGATGATGGAAAACAAACCGGCTAAGAACCGCCAAGTCCTATTCGTCTCAAATGCACTGAAACAAGCTAAGCTGGGGTACAATATGCTTTCGAGTAGTCTTAGACAGGTTCAAAAGACAAGCCGTCTAGTCCGTCACCGAGTTAAGGTGCAAAAAGAACGGATTACTGATCTGCCGACCGATAGTTTCGCCACTGCCCTTGCTAGTGACACTAATACCCTTGATGGTTACGCCGGTACCACGATAATTCTTGATGAGTACGCAGCAGCCAAAGACCGTAAGGTATATGATGTTTTGAAGTCCGGGCAAGCCCAGGAACCTAACAGTCTGCTACTGATTATTTCAACCAGTGGCCTAGATTTGAATGTTCCTATGTACACTGAATATAAGATGTTAAGCGATGTGTTAGCTTGTAAAAAGCAAGCAGATCGCTATTTTATTGCCATTTGGGAATTGGACGACCGTAAAGAAGTCACTAAGCCTAAGACGTGGATTAAAGCTAATCCTATTTTTGAAATTCCAGCAATTAAGAAGCGTATGCAACCTAAAATTCAAGATGATGTGGATTTAGGGATTGCCCAAGATGATTTAATACCAGTCTTAACTAAGAATTTTAATATGTGGCTTCAAGCTGCCGATGATTCCTATATTAGTGTGGACGACTGGGATAAAACCGAAATAGACACCCCCGACACCACCGGACGTGACGTTTATATTGGTGTGGATATGAGTAAAACAAATGATTTAACGGCTATAAGCTGGATTGTACCAGTTGATGGCCGTTTTTATGTGGATTCTCATTCGTGGGTAGGTACTAAGTATGGTTTAGATCGCAAGATTAAGTTAGACGGCTTCAATTACCGGGCTGGTGAGAAGCGTGGTGAGTGTTCTATCACTACCCTAGAAAGTGGCGTAATTGATACCGATGATGTGTTCAATTACCTAGTTAATCTAAGCAATAAGAACCACTGGAAACCGATTATCTGTTATGACCCCTATAACTTCAATGATATTTTAACCAAGATTGAAAAACATATGCCTAACTGGGATATGCGAGCCGTAAGACAAGGTAGTTTGACGCTCAATGTTCCTACCCGTGATTTTAGAGACAAGTTGTTTCAAAAGAAAATCATTCATAACGATAACCAGCTCCTTCGCTATTCAATGATTAATGCCCGGATTAAAGAGGACAACAACGGCTGGCAATTACAGAAAAAAGACCGTAATTCTAACAGCCGGATTGACCCGGCGGCTGCCCTTATGAATGCTTATGTTTTTGCCCGTTCTTACTTTGATGACCAGGAAAAGAGTAAGACATTAAATGACTTCTACTCCAGTCCAGAGTTTTTGCAATGAAAGGTGGTGAGATGAATTAATGAGTTTGTTTGATAACTGGTTTAATAAGAATACGACTACAACCAATCATGACCCGTTTCTTGATGCGTTGGTTAGCATTTCTAGCGATGATCCATACTCTTACGTATCACCTTCAAACTTGCGCAATAGTGATGTGTTTACAGCAATCAACATCATTGCCAGTGACATTGCTTCAAACCCTGTTCTGTGTGATACGGACGTAATTAACAAAGAAATTAACAACAGCCCTAATGACACGATGGACGGCTTTCACTTCAAGTACGCTCTGGCTGCCAATATGCTACTGAATGGTAATTCGTTTGCTGAAATACTGCCTAACCATAACTTGCGGTTTATTCCTAACAATCAAATGACCGTAAGTCAAGACACGATTACCGGGCGATTAAAGTATACTTACTCGCCTAACGGGAAAATTAAGCGAGTGATTCCACCTAACAAGGTACTACACTTCAAATACTTTACTCTTGACGGTGTAGCTGGATTAAGCCCCTTGTATGCCTTAAAAGATGAGTTAGGCGTACAAAACGCTGGTAATAAGTTATTACTTAATTTCTTTAACAACGGGATTCACGGTACAACAGTAGTCAAGGTCAACCAAGCTGACCTAAACCCCGAAAGTATCCAGAACATTCGTAAGAAGTTCGATGATGCCAATTCCGGGCCTAACTCAATGAAGACTGTTGTGGTAGATGATTCTATGGACGTTAGCAACCTATCACTCAATACAGACGTGTTAAAACTGGTCAACTCTAACGACTGGACGACAAGACAGATTGCCAAGGCGTTTGGTCTGCCCGTTGAACGATTAGGGCTAGAAAACGAGCATAGCAACCAGCAACAAAGTAACTTGCAATACTTACAAAGTACCTTGCAACATTACTTTGATTGTTTCACTAGCGAGCTATCGAATAAGTTTGGCAAGGACTTTACATTTAATACCGACAAGCTGCTAAGCCTTGACCCTGCTACCATTCAGCAACAGGCAATTGACGGCTATAACAATGGCTTGCTGACCAGGAATGAAGCCCGTAGCAAGTTAGGGTTGCCACCGACTAGCGATGGTGACAGCTTTAACGATGATTCAGAGAAAGGAATGATTGAAGATAATGGAAGACCGTCGCTTAACAATTAACGCTGAATTGCGAGCAGCAGAACCGACACCACAGGCTCCCACAGAACCACAAGATAGCGATAAGCAAGATAAAACAGACAATAATCCACAACCTGCTAAAACGGCTCAAAACAGCCCGAAAAAGCTCTCTGGTTATGCGATTGTTTGGAATACTCCCAGTAAGGATTTAGGGGGCTTCAAAGAAGTTGTTTCACCGGACGCTCTTAAAGGTGTGGATTTATCTAATGTATTAATGCTCAATGACCATGACTATACACAAGTTCTGGCAAGTGTTAAGGCTGGTACTTTAAAGCTAACTCCAGATGATAAGGGGCTATACTTTGAAGCTACCCTACCAGATACCACCACTGCTAATGATGTATTCGCCAATGTTAAGGCTGGCAACTTAGATAGTTGTTCATTCAGTTTTGATGTTGACGATGGTTCCGACAAGTGGGAAAAGGACGACCAGGGGAATATCACCCGGACTATCAATCAGATTAAAGACCTGTTTGATGTATCTGTGGTGGCCGTGCCTGCTTATGATTCTACTAATGTCGCTGCTAATAATTCTGACAACAAAGATGTACAAGTAAATACCCGTTCATATGAACAATTTATTAAGGGGGAAAATAACAAAATGACTGAAAAGACTATTATTGATAACAACGAAAAGACCGAAACCCGTAGCTTTGAAGACTTTATTCGCTCTCACGGTGAAATGCGAGATGGCTTGGCCACTTCCGGAGTTGCTGCCGTAATTCCAGAAGAAGTCGTTACTCCTGTTCTGGAATTAAAGAACAGCAAGTATAATTTGGCTCAATATGCCACTGTTAAGACGGTTTCCGCTGGCTCTGGTCACTACCCAATCGCTAAGCGCAACAATAAGGCTACCTTGGCTACGAAGGAAGAATTGGCCGAGATTGCGGACGTTGATGCTAATATGTTTGAAGACGTGCCGTTTGATGTGAAGACCCGTGCTGGTAAGATTGCCTTGTCTAATGAAGTCATTGATGATTCAGCAGTTGATATTGTTAGTGAAGTCAAAAATCAATTACAAAAGTTAGTTGATAACACCGACAACCAAAACATTATGAAGGTGCTGACCAGTGCCACGTTCAAGAAGGAAAATGCTACTTCTACCGATGATTTGAAGAAGATCTTCAACGTTGAATTAGACCCTGCCTTAAACAAAATGTGGTTAGTCAACCAGTCTGGATTTAACTACCTGGATACTTTGAAGGACAGTGAAGGACGTTACTTACTACAACCAAACCCAACCGCTGCTAGTGGCTTCTCACTCTTTGGTGCCCCAGTGGTAATGATTAGTGATGCGGTTATGCCTAACAATACTGACGGTTCATTCCCTATGATTGCTGGTGACATTTCCGAAGCCGTTGCCGTATTCCGTCGTAACCAAGTAACCGCACAATGGGATAAGTTCGACCAATTTGCGCAAGGTTTATCTGTAATTGTTCGTAACGACTACAAGCCTATTTCTGCCGATGCTGCTATTAACATTTCACTTTCCAACGGCAAGGGCGCTGGTAAGTAGCCAATAATATAGTAACAGTCAATTCAAAGAGCCTACCTATTCGTTATGAGTGGGTAGGCTCTTATTTTGTTAGGAGTGATATAAAATGACAGATACAATAAACAATCTACCAGAAATCAGTGTAGACACCATCAAAGATGCCCTACGGATTGATGGCAATGATGATGATACATTGATTAAAGGCTATATTGATACGGCCAAGGAATACGTGGCAAACGCCGTTATAGACGGCTCAGCTAGTGAACCTCTAACCAGCAGCCGTAAGTACCGCCTGGCCGTGATTATCCTAGTACAGTTCTGGTATAGCAACCGTGCTACCGATATGAAACAAACACCATATCAAGTCCGTTCACTGATTCAACAGTTACGAGGGAAGTTCTGGCAATAATTCATATATTGCATAGGATAGCGATAACTATTCGTAAATGTTATAATATAGGTGTGCTAGAAAAGCACAAACAAAAGAAAAAGGTGGTGAAAATCCACCTGCTTTGTAGGTTTTTTCTTTGTTCAATGATGCAGTTGTTTATGTTGAAACAAGCAATCGTACTTTGCGATCATCGTTAATTCCTAGAATCATTTCCTATTAAAATAGCTGAAGTTACAGAGCTTTGCTCACCAGGCAACTGGCAGAGTTGTACGTAACTATTAAAGTACCGTTATTTTGACGGTGCTTTTCTTATATACCCAGTAATCACAGTAAAGGTGGTTACAATTATGCGAAAAGATATTAAAGAAATTCGCCAAGTGCTAAAAGATTATTCAAGAATTAAGCATGATTTGAAACAGGTAAGTTTTTTGCCTAGTCCCCGTTTTGATGCGGTAAGCTCTCACAGCAACTCAAACCATACTGAAAATAAATTCATCTACCATGCTGATTTGAGCTGGCAATTGCACCGGGTAGAAGAAGCAATCAACAATATTAAAGATTCTAAGTACCGGTTCATTATTAACAAGTACATAGTCAATAAGAAGTACAACCGTAAAGAATTATGTGACCGATACAATATTGGTTTACGTAGCTTTAACACCATGAAGAACCGGGCGTTAGTTGAGTTTGCCAAAAACTATGGTATGGATTCGCTCTTAGATGAAATGAAAAAGCCCCAGGTGTACGATTAACTGTCTCACGTTGTCTGAAAGTCGTATAAAGTTAGGTGAATTAAGGTGTGCATGGACGAAATGAAAATAATAAGACAATGGTTCAAGGATTATTACAAATGGAAAATAAAGGCCGCCCGTTTGAAGCCCCGTCAACGTGCTATACGAATTACCGGACTACCTAAAAGCAAGCCTGCCGACCCCGACAGTAAAATGATTCAATACACTAACGCCACTAATGAATGCCAACAACGCCTAGACCTATTGAAAATGATGGTTGATACAGAAAAAAACGGTAAAATATACGCTGACATTATCGAAAAGCGGTATTTACGAAGGTGGACAGTTGTTAAAACAATGGGCTATTTAGAAGAACATTACAACCTATATTTAAGTAGACGCACTTTAATGCGTTATGAGTATGAAGGACTACAATTGGCGTTGGATTTAGTGAAATAAAAAACCATCACATTTTGTTGTGATGGCTACGCCCAGACAATATTTAATTTCTATACAACATTTCATACAACATTTGTTTGCAATTCAATGCCATTTATTGAAAGTTGTATTTCTTAAAACCCTATTATATCGGCGTTTTGAAGTTGCTTGTTACTCAATGCAACCCCACAATGGAGATGACGGGAGTTATACCCGTAACCCTAAAAAGACCGCCAAACCAAGGTTTTCATGTTGCTGGACGTGAGCCATACAACATCTGTACAACATTACAAGTTTTCAATGATATTCCCGATTGAATTATCCTTGACCGGGTGTAAGTCATTGTAAACTTTGATAGTAATTGAAGCGTCCTTGTGACCTAAAACTGAAGCAACCTTATTAACGTTGATTCCTTTATCAATCAGTAGCCCCGTATATGTGTGTCTTAAACCATGCGGGGTTACATATAATGGTAGATTATAATTTTCTTCAATTACTTTCAACCATTTACCAGGCTTTGATGGTGACAATATACCACCATGCTGACTGGTAAATACTAACTGACTTGGTTTCAAAGAATTAACGTTAAAATATTGTAATTCTTTTTGTTGTACCAGTCGCCACTTTTTTAACACTTCAATGGTTTGCTTTCCAATTGGAACGTCACGAACTGAATAAACATTTTTAGTTTTTCCTATTATAAGGTGGTTATCTGTATCACGGGTAACCGCCTTTTTTATATGGAGAAAACCATTGTCAAAATCTACGTTGTTCCAGGTCAAGGCTGACAACTCCCCTTTTCGTAGTCCCGTATGCGACAAGACAAAAAGGAAAGCGAACGCCTTATAGTTAGTTGGTTCGTAGTGTTCACGCAATCCTTTTTGAAAGATATTAAATTCGTCCTTAGTGAAAGACCTTATTTTTCTTTCATGGTCAACCCTGGGACGTTCTATCTGTCTGAAAGGATTATCATGTATAAATTTGTATTTAATTGCCAGATCAAAGATGCTGGAAACATCATTGACTAGCTTACTATACGACTTCAACTGATTAGACCATTGATAGACTAATAATTGACAAGTAGGGACTTTAATGTTCTTGATTAACTTATCGCCCAGAGCTGGTAATAAATGTTTCTTGCACTCTGTTTCGTACTTCTTATAGGTAGAACCAGCCACCGTCCGCTTCTTGTTTTCAAGCCAACGATTAGCTATTTCTTCAAAAGTCACCTGGTCATTATCGCTGAAACCGTGATTCTCTATTTCAATCATCTTGCGGCGATACCAGGAACGGGCTTCGCTTTTTGTAGTAAAGCGGCCCTGGTTATGCTGCTTACCATCTGGTGTACGGTATGCAACCCGATAACGTTTACCTTTATTAGTTGGATATTCATATGGTGTCATTTTTCATTCTCCTTTATACGTCCATTGTCTGGGCGTGAATTAATGACACGGGGGATATGTTAGGAGACGAAAAAATACATAATAAGCAAAACAAAACTCTACATCTCTACATAGTACCCTAACCCCTTGGGAGAGTAAGGATTAACCGTGTAGAGGTTTATGTAGAATGTAGACTACATTTTCTCTACATATGAAGCCAGACAAATAAGTTGTTTTTCATGGTACCGTGGTACCGAGTGGTCAAAACCGTTGGGGCCGTAAGGTTGAGGCGGTACCATAATGCTCTTAGCGGTACCATAATCAAATTGAAGTAAAAATGGTACCCTACTTCTTTTTACTATCGTTTTTAGAATTCATATATTTTCGAAAACCTTCCATTAATTTGTCGGTCTGTTTTTGATGTTCAGCACTACTTCGATCATAAATAAAGTCATTTTGAAAAACAACATTATTGCCAAAGTCGGTGTAAACAAACTGAACATTCATTGCCTCTTTTAGATTATCAAATTCACCACGGTTGTTAGCAAGTTCTAAGATTACCGGAACTGGTTGCAACAATTCAGACTCTACCTGATGTTTGAACAGGGGTGACATTTTTTTGTATACATCTATAAAAAGTTCATCATCGTTATCCGGTTGATAAACTTCAACGAAAGCATCATGTTCGCCCCCGTCTCCATAATCCATATCGTACTCAAGAACATAGCTTAATTCAAAAACACGACGCATTTTTCCACTTATCATAGAAACTTTAAGCCTTAATTCTAATGGCTTGTTTTCAGATTCTTCTTTTGAAGATGAAACGTTTGTGAGTAACTCATAATTAAAGCGCCAACCAGAATAATCATAAAAATCTTTTGGTGCCACTTCAAGATAGTTACATAGCTTATCTACATTTTCAGTAGATATATTAGCGAACGGATTATTTACCATGTTGGAGATTGATGGTCGGGTTAAACCAGTAGCATTGACAACATCTTTGATAGATAAGTCACGTTCAGCCAGTAATATTTTTAACCTATTAGCGAGCAATTTATACACCTTCTTTCTTATAGATATATTAACATTTTACACATCTAAAAGAAAATATAATCTTCAAATAAATATTTTACCTCTTGATTTTAAATATTTTATGTGTAAAATAAAAAACATAAAGATAAAGCTAAATATTCAAATAAATATTTTGCTTTCTTTTGAAAGGCGGTGAAAATGTGGATGCGTTAAAAGTAGAACTACCAGATAATGTAGTGGATGCGATTAAAGTAGCGGTTAATGATGCCTTTACAGAAGCAAAGGAAAAAGCTTATAGCTCTAACTTTCCTCTGTATATGAACAAGAAAACTGCTTGTAATTACTTAGGTATTTCTAATAAGACTATGGATGACTGGATCAACGCTAAGATAGTACCTTTTAAGAAGATTAACAAAGTCTATCGCTTCAATCGTAACGATCTTGACAAGTTCATGGCAACCAAGTAATCAACCTGGCACGGGGGATATGTTAGGAGATGATTCGATGATAGCCAAAATTGACCAGGCCATACTAGACTTCTGGTTCACTAACCCGGACGACCGGGCCTGGGCCTACGGTATGACACTACTTCCCTTGTTAGCTTTAATCGCTTCAATCATTAACTACTTATAGAAAGGACGATTGAGAATGACCAAGACTAAAGATCAACTTGAAAACGAAATTATTGCCATCCAAGACAAGATTATTAATGCTGGAAAATATGTTGCTGCCGTTTGCGAAGGGATTCCGAATGAAGGAACGATTACCTATGAAGATGGTGTGGTTATCACCGACCCGGTGGAAAAAGCGGACGACATTATTAAGACGGCTCACGACATTAAGAAGATGGCTATCCAGTACCAAGCCTTAACTAAGTTAGAAGACAAGATTTTTGAACAAAACAAAAAAGCCGTTGACAGTGAAGATAGTTTGACGACCGATTCACTGTAACGACTAAGTTACATAGGGAATTTAATAAAGAAAAAACCTATCGTTTGGCAGAACAATAGGCAGATCAGCTTTATTGAATTCCCTTCTATTTTAACAGAATTAGAAGGAGTATTAAACGATTATGGCAAAATTTATGAAATTCAATGATGGCGAGATTACAGTTGACTTCAATAAGAGTGTCCACGTTGAGGTTGACGTGAAGCACAACAAGACGCTGCTTGAAATTCCGGGGATACCAGCGGATTACCAAGACAGTAAGAAGGTTCAAGTTACCGCCCCTACTATCACAAATAGCAACCGTTTCTTCATTGTTGCCGATGACCACAAGGGTAATTCAGTTCTTACGATGGTACAAGGAACTATGAGTGATGATTCACTTAAAAACGCTAAAGAAATTACCGACAAACGATTTATTGAGTTAGCACAATCCTTCTTAGACGACATGAAAAAGGAGATAGACCATGAATAACACATTCAATGTGGCTCAGAGTTTAGCAAAAAATGGTATCAAAGTTTATCCACTATCACCAGGTAGTAAGATTCCAGTTGCTGGTTCACATGGCGAACATGATGCCACCGATGATCTTGATACCATCAAAAAATGGTTCGATTATAACCCTAACTTCAATCTAGCAATTAACTTACAAGCTAGTGGGTTGGCCGTGATTGATTTAGATAAGCACAATAACACTACCGATGGTGTTCAAAATTACAGTAAATACTTACTAAATCATGGTAACAACTATATGGATTCATTAAAAACCTACACAGAATTAACCCCACGTGGTGGTATACATATTTTCTATAATCTCAATCATGATTTAGGAAATAAAGATATTCAATTAATGCCGGGTGTTGAGCTTCTAACGGGTAAAGTTGTAATTGCTCCTAGTTATATATCAGAAATTAATAAGTGGTATATGCCTCAATATCAAGGCTTCCAGTCGTTATCTTATGACAACGTGCAATCACTCCCCTTGTGGATTATTGATCTTGCTAAAGAAGCACAGGAGCGAACCGCTAAACCTGCTACTGATTATGAGAATTATCAACCGGGACAAAAGCGATGGACTGGCCGCCTGCTTGATGAATTAGTACATGGTACTGGTAAAGGTGAACGGAATAATTATTTAACTCAGTTAACAGGAAAAATGTTCCGGGTTGGTGCTGATAGTAAGACAGTCTATAACTTACTATCATTTGCTAACAGTAATTGTGAACCGCCTTTACCCGACAACGAAATAAATTCAATTTTTGGTTCAATTCTTAAGAAAAATGGAGGACGTTAATAGATGGCAATTAAAGAAATACCAAAAGAATATCAAAATGTAGCAGATAAACGAGATGCAGAAATGAAAGAGCAGGCAAAAAAAGTTACTCCTATTTGGCTATATCGCGATCAAGACGATAAAAAGAAAGTGAATCCCGTTTTGTTTGCTAAAACAATCATTAAAGAGAACCCAATGGTCAATAACAAATTTAGCCAAGATGGTTACTGGTATAACAAAAAAACGGGCTACTGGTTTACTGATACCGATACCCATTTAAAGAAAATCATCGTTAATGATTTGATTAAAGTTAACAAGTGGCAACCATCGCTATATAGCAATATAAAATTATTAGTCACAGTCATGGCAACTTCAGAGAATAACGAAAATCCATTTGATAATAACAATCCTTATTTAGTTAGCTTTAAGAATGGATCATACAATATTAAAGACGGTTCAATGAAAGATAATTCTGCTGATGATTACATCTTACAAGGACACAACTATAATTTAGAAGTTAACGGGGATACACATGTTACTAATAAATGGTTCGAAGAAAGTTTCGGTAGTAAAGAAGCAGCTAATGTTGTTAAAACCTATATTGGTTACATGTTTGTACGAACTTACCAAGATTATCAAAAATTTATGATTTTTCATGGAAAAGGCGGAGACGGAAAATCAACTATTCTTAATTACTTACGTTCATTAATTGGAACGAGTAATACTTCAAACGTAGATTTAGCTGATTTAGTTAGCAAGAACGATAAGGCACGATTTATGACTTCTAAACTCTACCAAAAGGACTTGAATTACTATGCTGACATTGGTGATGGATTTATGGAACAAACCAGCATGCTTAAAGGCTTGACAGGTGGAGATGCAATTACAGGTGAATTTAAAAACAAAGACCCGTTCGAATTTATTAATCATGCTAAATTGATTTTCAGTGCTAACAGCCTACCCGTTTTCAATGACTTCACCGATGGCTTTATTAGGCGGCCAATCATTGTGGAAGTTCACAGGATTAAACACTTCACTGATAGATATTCCATGAAATCAATTCAAACCGAACGTGGAGCATTTGCTTACGAGTGTATAACATTGTTCAAACAACTGTTAGACGGTAATTATCCAGGCCAAGTAGATAAGTGGGGCTTCCCAACCACTGATGAAATGGAGCAAGCATTACACACCTGGATCATTAACAATGACCTGGTTTCACGTTGGTTAGATGAACGATGTGATACTAGCGACAATACCGCTTTTGAAAAAAACGTATATGTATATGATAGTTACAAGCAATTCTGTATTAGTGAAGGCGGCCACCCGTTAGGTAAACAGAAATTCAACGCTAACTTAGAAAAACACGGGATTAATACAAAGGCTCAGAAAAAAATCGAAGGTAGAAAATATCGAGGTTACAAAGGAATTCGACTACTCAATGATTAAAGGTACCACTTTTAATTCAAATGAAAAACGGTACCGCCAAAAGTAAAATGGTACCGATAAACGTTGATATATCAATGGTTACAGCGTGCGGTACCAAGGTACCACTTAAATGTACTAATTGGTAGGGTAGAATACAGAAAGGAATTATTAAGATGCCAGTATTAAATCAAGGCAAGAAAAAAATACCATTGCAAAAGTTAGCAGTGGTTAGATTATCAATGGCCGATGGTCAAGTAATATATAGTGACGAGCAAGCATACATTGGCGTGCAAGGTAATAAAACATTTTTAGCTAAGGAATTTAAAAACCAAGTCAATGACACTCTTAAATATGATGGTAATACGTTAATTAATCCTAATCAGTGCGTATGTGCTAGACCAATGATGAAACTCGTTGATATGAACCCAGGAGATGATAAATAATGCTGAATTATGATATTACACGAATGAAGCACAAAGTAACTTTTGAGACAGTGAAGAGCCACGAGAACGCAATGGGAGTCAACATTACCAGTCCTGTTGAAGTAGCCACCGTATGGTGTGGCGAATACAACAACACTATGAGCCAAACATACACTAATCTGGGAACAAACGTTAATGTTGACTTGGTGCTAGTGATTAGACACAATCCTAATGTCAAGAAGAATTACAAGGCAAAATACCTAGGCCAACAGTATGACATTGTTAGTATCAACAGTGACGACAGACTGAACGCCTTTGACTTAGTAACATTGAGACAAGCCAAGGGACATACAACAATAAAGTAAGCATTGAGGGGAGTAGCTAGTTACTGCTCTCTTTTATTTTGTTCTCAGACAAAACGAAACATAATCAGACGGATAGTTAATCATTAAGATTACTCTGAATGGAGATGATTACAATATGAAACCTAGACACCTATGCAACTATCCGGGTTGTATGGAGTTAATACCATATGACCAGCGTTATTGTAGTAAGCACCAATACCATAAGCCGATTGACTTAGCAGACAAGCAAGAACGACACAGGATTAATAAGGCAACCTATCGTAAGCGTATGAACAGTAAGCACGAAGGTAAGTACCAACGCTTCTATCGTTCGTCAGCATGGAAGAAGCTAAGTCACCGTTGGTTAATGATGCACCCTTTATGTGTGAACTGTGAAGCACACGGAATATATCGTAAAGGTGATTTAGTAGACCATATCATTGAACTAAGAGACGACTGGAGCAAACGACTAGACGTTAATAACCTACAAACATTATGCTATGCTTGCCATAACCGAAAGACATGGAAAGAAAAACAAAAACGAGCAGGAAAACACGAACAAAAATAAATTTTGAAAGATATTGTTCGTTATTTTACCCCCGGCCTATGGTTGACAAAGGAGAGCGAGGCATGGACGTTTCTTTCGATAAAAGCCCATTTTTCACAGTTTTTTGGTTATTTATGTATAAAAAGCAAAATATACATAAATTTATGAATAAAGCGAACTATTCTTTAATCCATGTATATTAATCGCATTTAATCACGAACTTTAATTGCCCTTTATCATTAAAAATGCTATAATGTTCGTATAATAAAGATTACTGGGTATAAATAGCCATTAGATGTTCGTCTATTGGCTATTTTTATATATCTAAGGTGGTGAATGTATGGCTGGAGCAAAAATTAAACCAGTAGAAAAGTTGAGAGGTCACTGGGCAAAAGATCAGTTGGCTGATCGTCAAGAAGTCCAAAATAACCTACAAAAGAATTATGAAGCAATTGATGAAACAGTTCCTGAAGAGTTACACGGTTACGCCCGTAAGGAATGGCAAAAAATTGTCCCCTTATTGAAAAAGGAAACACCAGCAAGCAACCTAGACCGTAGCCAATTAATTAATTACTGTGTTCTTGCTCAAACTGTTCACACTTGCCAGAAATATATCCTTCAAGATGGCCTGTGTGTATTAACTAAAGAAGGCACTAAGAAGATCAATCCATACTTCAATATGCAAGATAAAGCCATTAAGAATATGCGAGCAATTGCCAGTGACTTTGGCTTGAATATCAGTAGCCGGGCTAAACTTGAAAATCAGAAAGTTAAGCAACAAGACCCCGAAGACCCGTTTGCTGACTTCTTAGAAGATGATGCCGGATGATTAAATACGTTGATGATGTATTATCTGGCAAGATCGTAGCTGGCAATAAGATACGCCTAGCCTGTGAACGCTACAAGCGTGATTTAGAACGTTCAAAGAGTGACGACTTCCCCTTCTACTATGATGAAAAGATGGCACGTAAAGCCTGCCAGTTCGTCCAGATGTTGCCATTAACCGATGGTGGTAAGTTTCACTTAGCAGAATACCAAGAATGGATTGTAAGCGAGTTATACGGCTGGCGAGTTAAGGAAACGGGAGAACGGCGTTATACACAGGGTATGGTGTCGATGGCCCGTAAGTCTGGCAAAACCTACCTTGCTGCTTCCCTGGCCGCTATTGGCTTGATGATGGAAAACAAACCGGCTAAGAACCGCCAAGTCCTATTCGTCTCAAATGCACTGAAACAAGCTAAGCTGGGGTACAATATGCTTTCGAGTAGTCTTAGACAGGTTCAAAAGACAAGCCGTCTAGTCCGTCACCGAGTTAAGGTGCAAAAAGAACGGATTACTGATCTGCCGACCGATAGTTTCGCCACTGCCCTTGCTAGTGACACTAATACCCTTGATGGTTACGCCGGTACCACGATAATTCTTGATGAGTACGCAGCAGCCAAAGACCGTAAGGTATATGATGTTTTGAAGTCCGGGCAAGCCCAGGAACCTAACAGTCTGCTACTGATTATTTCAACCAGTGGCCTAGATTTGAATGTTCCTATGTACACTGAATATAAGATGTTAAGCGATGTGTTAGCTTGTAAAAAGCAAGCAGATCGCTATTTTATTGCCATTTGGGAATTGGACGACCGTAAAGAAGTCACTAAGCCTAAGACGTGGATTAAAGCTAATCCTATTTTTGAAATTCCAGCAATTAAGAAGCGTATGCAACCTAAAATTCAAGATGATGTGGATTTAGGGATTGCCCAAGATGATTTAATACCAGTCTTAACTAAGAATTTTAATATGTGGCTTCAAGCTGCCGATGATTCCTATATTAGTGTGGACGACTGGGATAAAACCGAAATAGACACCCCCGACACCACCGGACGTGACGTTTATATTGGTGTGGATATGAGTAAAACAAATGATTTAACGGCTATAAGCTGGATTGTACCAGTTGATGGCCGTTTTTATGTGGATTCTCATTCGTGGGTAGGTACTAAGTATGGTTTAGATCGCAAGATTAAGTTAGACGGCTTCAATTACCGGGCTGGTGAGAAGCGTGGTGAGTGTTCTATCACTACCCTAGAAAGTGGCGTAATTGATACCGATGATGTGTTCAATTACCTAGTTAATCTAAGCAATAAGAACCACTGGAAACCGATTATCTGTTATGACCCCTATAACTTCAATGATATTTTAACCAAGATTGAAAAACATATGCCTAACTGGGATATGCGAGCCGTAAGACAAGGTAGTTTGACGCTCAATGTTCCTACCCGTGATTTTAGAGACAAGTTGTTTCAAAAGAAAATCATTCATAACGATAACCAGCTCCTTCGCTATTCAATGATTAATGCCCGGATTAAAGAGGACAACAACGGCTGGCAATTACAGAAAAAAGACCGTAATTCTAACAGCCGGATTGACCCGGCGGCTGCCCTTATGAATGCTTATGTTTTTGCCCGTTCTTACTTTGATGACCAGGAAAAGAGTAAGACATTAAATGACTTCTACTCCAGTCCAGAGTTTTTGCAATGAAAGGTGGTGAGATGAATTAATGAGTTTGTTTGATAACTGGTTTAATAAGAATACGACTACAACCAATCATGACCCGTTTCTTGATGCGTTGGTTAGCATTTCTAGCGATGATCCATACTCTTACGTATCACCTTCAAACTTGCGCAATAGTGATGTGTTTACAGCAATCAACATCATTGCCAGTGACATTGCTTCAAACCCTGTTCTGTGTGATACGGACGTAATTAACAAAGAAATTAACAACAGCCCTAATGACACGATGGACGGCTTTCACTTCAAGTACGCTCTGGCTGCCAATATGCTACTGAATGGTAATTCGTTTGCTGAAATACTGCCTAACCATAACTTGCGGTTTATTCCTAACAATCAAATGACCGTAAGTCAAGACACGATTACCGGGCGATTAAAGTATACTTACTCGCCTAACGGGAAAATTAAGCGAGTGATTCCACCTAACAAGGTACTACACTTCAAATACTTTACTCTTGACGGTGTAGCTGGATTAAGCCCCTTGTATGCCTTAAAAGATGAGTTAGGCGTACAAAACGCTGGTAATAAGTTATTACTTAATTTCTTTAACAACGGGATTCACGGTACAACAGTAGTCAAGGTCAACCAAGCTGACCTAAACCCCGAAAGTATCCAGAACATTCGTAAGAAGTTCGATGATGCCAATTCCGGGCCTAACTCAATGAAGACTGTTGTGGTAGATGATTCTATGGACGTTAGCAACCTATCACTCAATACAGACGTGTTAAAACTGGTCAACTCTAACGACTGGACGACAAGACAGATTGCCAAGGCGTTTGGTCTGCCCGTTGAACGATTAGGGCTAGAAAACGAGCATAGCAACCAGCAACAAAGTAACTTGCAATACTTACAAAGTACCTTGCAACATTACTTTGATTGTTTCACTAGCGAGCTATCGAATAAGTTTGGCAAGGACTTTACATTTAATACCGACAAGCTGCTAAGCCTTGACCCTGCTACCATTCAGCAACAGGCAATTGACGGCTATAACAATGGCTTGCTGACCAGGAATGAAGCCCGTAGCAAGTTAGGGTTGCCACCGACTAGCGATGGTGACAGCTTTAACGATGATTCAGAGAAAGGAATGATTGAAGATAATGGAAGACCGTCGCTTAACAATTAACGCTGAATTGCGAGCAGCAGAACCGACACCACAGGCTCCCACAGAACCACAAGATAGCGATAAGCAAGATAAAACAGACAATAATCCACAACCTGCTAAAACGGCTCAAAACAGCCCGAAAAAGCTCTCTGGTTATGCGATTGTTTGGAATACTCCCAGTAAGGATTTAGGGGGCTTCAAAGAAGTTGTTTCACCGGACGCTCTTAAAGGTGTGGATTTATCTAATGTATTAATGCTCAATGACCATGACTATACACAAGTTCTGGCAAGTGTTAAGGCTGGTACTTTAAAGCTAACTCCAGATGATAAGGGGCTATACTTTGAAGCTACCCTACCAGATACCACCACTGCTAATGATGTATTCGCCAATGTTAAGGCTGGCAACTTAGATAGTTGTTCATTCAGTTTTGATGTTGACGATGGTTCCGACAAGTGGGAAAAGGACGACCAGGGGAATATCACCCGGACTATCAATCAGATTAAAGACCTGTTTGATGTATCTGTGGTGGCCGTGCCTGCTTATGATTCTACTAATGTCGCTGCTAATAATTCTGACAACAAAGATGTACAAGTAAATACCCGTTCATATGAACAATTTATTAAGGGGGAAAATAACAAAATGACTGAAAAGACTATTATTGATAACAACGAAAAGACCGAAACCCGTAGCTTTGAAGACTTTATTCGCTCTCACGGTGAAATGCGAGATGGCTTGGCCACTTCCGGAGTTGCTGCCGTAATTCCAGAAGAAGTCGTTACTCCTGTTCTGGAATTAAAGAACAGCAAGTATAATTTGGCTCAATATGCCACTGTTAAGACGGTTTCCGCTGGCTCTGGTCACTACCCAATCGCTAAGCGCAACAATAAGGCTACCTTGGCTACGAAGGAAGAATTGGCCGAGATTGCGGACGTTGATGCTAATATGTTTGAAGACGTGCCGTTTGATGTGAAGACCCGTGCTGGTAAGATTGCCTTGTCTAATGAAGTCATTGATGATTCAGCAGTTGATATTGTTAGTGAAGTCAAAAATCAATTACAAAAGTTAGTTGATAACACCGACAACCAAAACATTATGAAGGTGCTGACCAGTGCCACGTTCAAGAAGGAAAATGCTACTTCTACCGATGATTTGAAGAAGATCTTCAACGTTGAATTAGACCCTGCCTTAAACAAAATGTGGTTAGTCAACCAGTCTGGATTTAACTACCTGGATACTTTGAAGGACAGTGAAGGACGTTACTTACTACAACCAAACCCAACCGCTGCTAGTGGCTTCTCACTCTTTGGTGCCCCAGTGGTAATGATTAGTGATGCGGTTATGCCTAACAATACTGACGGTTCATTCCCTATGATTGCTGGTGACATTTCCGAAGCCGTTGCCGTATTCCGTCGTAACCAAGTAACCGCACAATGGGATAAGTTCGACCAATTTGCGCAAGGTTTATCTGTAATTGTTCGTAACGACTACAAGCCTATTTCTGCCGATGCTGCTATTAACATTTCACTTTCCAACGGCAAGGGCGCTGGTAAGTAGCCAATAATATAGTAACAGTCAATTCAAAGAGCCTACCTATTCGTTATGAGTGGGTAGGCTCTTATTTTGTTAGGAGTGATATAAAATGACAGATACAATAAACAATCTACCAGAAATCAGTGTAGACACCATCAAAGATGCCCTACGGATTGATGGCAATGATGATGATACATTGATTAAAGGCTATATTGATACGGCCAAGGAATACGTGGCAAACGCCGTTATAGACGGCTCAGCTAGTGAACCTCTAACCAGCAGCCGTAAGTACCGCCTGGCCGTGATTATCCTAGTACAGTTCTGGTATAGCAACCGTGCTACCGATATGAAACAAACACCATATCAAGTCCGTTCACTGATTCAACAGTTACGAGGGAAGTTCTGGCAATAATTCATATATTGCATAGGATAGCGATAACTATTCGTAAATGTTATAATATAGGTGTGCTAGAAAAGCACAAACAAAAGAAAAAGGTGGTGAAAATCCACCTGCTTTGTAGGTTTTTTCTTTGTTCAATGATGCAGTTGTTTATGTTGAAACAAGCAATCGTACTTTGCGATCATCGTTAATTCCTAGAATCATTTCCTATTAAAATAGCTGAAGTTACAGAGCTTTGCTCACCAGGCAACTGGCAGAGTTGTACGTAACTATTAAAGTACCGTTATTTTGACGGTGCTTTTCTTATATACCCAGTAATCACAGTAAAGGTGGTTACAATTATGCGAAAAGATATTAAAGAAATTCGCCAAGTGCTAAAAGATTATTCAAGAATTAAGCATGATTTGAAACAGGTAAGTTTTTTGCCTAGTCCCCGTTTTGATGCGGTAAGCTCTCACAGCAACTCAAACCATACTGAAAATAAATTCATCTACCATGCTGATTTGAGCTGGCAATTGCACCGGGTAGAAGAAGCAATCAACAATATTAAAGATTCTAAGTACCGGTTCATTATTAACAAGTACATAGTCAATAAGAAGTACAACCGTAAAGAATTATGTGACCGATACAATATTGGTTTACGTAGCTTTAACACCATGAAGAACCGGGCGTTAGTTGAGTTTGCCAAAAACTATGGTATGGATTCGCTCTTAGATGAAATGAAAAAGCCCCAGGTGTACGATTAACTGTCTCACGTTGTCTGAAAGTCGTATAAAGTTAGGTGAATTAAGGTGTGCATGGACGAAATGAAAATAATAAGACAATGGTTCAAGGATTATTACAAATGGAAAATAAAGGCCGCCCGTTTGAAGCCCCGTCAACGTGCTATACGAATTACCGGACTACCTAAAAGCAAGCCTGCCGACCCCGACAGTAAAATGATTCAATACACTAACGCCACTAATGAATGCCAACAACGCCTAGACCTATTGAAAATGATGGTTGATACAGAAAAAAACGGTAAAATATACGCTGACATTATCGAAAAGCGGTATTTACGAAGGTGGACAGTTGTTAAAACAATGGGCTATTTAGAAGAACATTACAACCTATATTTAAGTAGACGCACTTTAATGCGTTATGAGTATGAAGGACTACAATTGGCGTTGGATTTAGTGAAATAAAAAACCATCACATTTTGTTGTGATGGCTACGCCCAGACAATATTTAATTTCTATACAACATTTCATACAACATTTGTTTGCAATTCAATGCCATTTATTGAAAGTTGTATTTCTTAAAACCCTATTATATCGGCGTTTTGAAGTTGCTTGTTACTCAATGCAACCCCACAATGGAGATGACGGGAGT
>ENA-ORUR01000066-ORUR01000066.1-human-gut-metagenome-genome-assembly--contig:-NODE-66-length-101458-cov-179.413_pt1 | contig 101458 bp, 95 predicted proteins | sample MGYA00242086_ERZ509223 | MGnify/ENA primary metagenome ERZ509223 (study PRJEB26280, sample SAMEA2338820) | human gut metagenome | biome: human gut; feature: human-associated habitat; material: faeces... | reverse complement strand
TTGCTCAGGCTTCTTATTCAAGCTGTGCCGCATCTCTCGAAGCGACTTTATTAATTTACCCTATTTCTGCTCTTCTTGCAAGTTTGCCCTTTCGTTCGCGTTGTCATTAGTTCAGATAACTTTTTATCGCTTCATCCTCTTCAGCATAGCAAAAATACTACCATTAAAATTAATGATAGTATTTTTATTAGCTATAATCCGAACTATCTATTCGAAATATTTTTCAAAAAACTTTATTTTAAATCAAAATTCCTTCGCAATGATCTACTTCATGCTGAATTACCTCCGCAATAAAATCCGTAAACTCTTGCGTCTTCGTATTAAGATTCATGTCTTGATATGTCACGGTAATCGTTCTATAGCGTTTAGTCTTTCGTTCGCCACTCAATGAAAGGCATCCCTCTTCAGTCAAATACTCACCACTCTTTTTTGTAATTTGCGGATTAAGCATAACTAATGGAAGAAGTCCTACATAAAAAGCAATGATTCTTTTATTTTTACCAATCATATTGGCTGCTAGTCCGACGGCCTTGTCTCTATTCGCCAAAAGAGTATCTCGCAAATCTTCCGCAACTTTCAAATCTGCACGATTTGCACTCGTCGACTTTTGACTCAAAAAGAGTTGGTCATGAATAATATTTTGCGCTGTCATAAAATCACCTTGTGTCGTTAATATTTTTACTAATTATAATAGATATTTTGGAAGTGAATAAACAGTGAACAACCAAGCATTTCAAAAATTATCGCCTAATCATCCATTAACTAATGAACAAAATAGTTTGATTAACCGAATTATCAAGTTTGCGGCTGCGCATTTACAAAACAAAAACATCCCGGCTGTTTTTACTATCTATGGTGATGCTGGTACTGGCAAAAGCGTGATTCTCTCATCGCTATTTGATCGGATTCAAAAACTAAGCCGCAACAATACTGCACCATTTTCAGGTACGCAAAATTATTTTTTAGTAAATCACCCTGAACTGCTTAAAGTCTATAAACAAATCGCGGGGCCACTACAAGAACTTTATAAAAAAGACTACATGCGGCCTACTTCATTTATTAACCAATTAGATAAAAAGCAAAAGACAGCGGACATCGTAGTAATTGATGAAGCGCATCTGCTTTTATCGCAGCCAGATCATTACAATAACTTCTATCATAATAATCAGCTTGAAGAGATTATTAAACTAGCCAAAGTTGTCGTTCTTGTTTTTGATGAATATCAGGTGCTGCGCATGAAGAGTTTTTGGACTAAAGAGCGCTTGGAACAAATTACGCATCGCTACGCCCACGAAGAATATGTTTTACATCATCAATTTAGGATGACGGCTCCGGATAATCTGATCAACTGGTTTGATGCTTTTACTCAAGAAACTTTGCGGCCACTAGATAAAACCATGTGGCAAAATTATGATTTCCGTATTTTTACCGATGCCGAAAAAATGCGCCAGGAAATCATTAAACGAAATAATGAAGAAGGTCTAGCGAGGGTTCTTTCTACATCCGGCTATCCTTCCACCTTAGACGGCGGCAAACATTACATTAAAGAAGGTAACTTCAAAATGCCGTGGGATCAGTACAATTACACGTCAACGCCATGGGCCGAGATTCCGGAAACCATCAATGAGGTTGGTTCTATTTATACTTGTCAGGGTTTTGATTTAAATTATGCCGGCATCATTATTGGACCGCCAATTAGCCAGGTTCCTCATACTAACAAGCTGCAGGTTAATTTAGACAAAATCACCGATACAGAGATGTTTAAAAAGCGTAACGATCTGACCGATTCTCGAGCTAAGCTTAAATATGAAGAAAAAATGGTACTAAATTCGCTAAATGTTCTTTTCAAACGTGGTATCAAAGGCACTTACCTCTATGCCCATGATCCATATCTGCGACAAACTTTAAATAGCTTGTTCATTCAAGCAAATTGTATGTAAACATTTTCACTTACATTTTCTTAATAATTTTGAACTTGTATGGACCAAGTATCGCGCTAAAATGGAGATTAGACATGTTTAAGGGAGGCCCTCAAAATTTTTAAGAAAACAATTATCGGGATGGCTGCTGTCACTTTGCTAGGCGTTGCAGCACCTACAGTTAGTGCTAAAACAGCAACTCCTGTTCAAGCGAGCACATATCCCAAAACAGAAATGCGCAGTTTTGTACGCAATGTTTTTGCTCAAAACAATAGTCGCGGCAGTGCTGTAATTATCAAAAATGGTCGTCCGCAGCAAATTAGCTACGGCTGGGCTTGGTACGGCAAAAAGATCGGTAACGGAAACGAACAAGTAGTTTATCCAACTGGTTCTCTGCAAAAGATAATTACTGCAGCCATGGTTATTCAATTAATGAATGAAAAATGGCACACCAGCGAGCGTTTTACTCAAAACACCAAAATATCACGTTGGTTCCCTAACCTTAAAAACGCCGACAACATTACAGTCGGTGAATTAATGACCCATACTTCCGGCATTACTGCAACAGGTACCGAAACTGACCGCGGCAGCGATAGTTCCGAAGAAGAAGCCATTAATTGGGCTATCAATAATGCAAATTCCACTGATCCCGGCACTTCCGGAACTTATTCTTACAATAATACAAACTATATTTTGCTTACCGGCATTATCAGAAAAGTCAGCGGCCAATCTTATGAAGAAAACTTCAACAGCCGCATCATTAATAAATTAGGTTTAACCAATACTTATCTTTACCAAAACATCCCTAGCGGAAAAACAGATCCAATTTCTTACACTTGGGACAACGGCAACAACTATCAAGATCCACAATATGTAAAAAGATCTTTAGCATCTCAACTTCCAGGTACAGGTAACATGTTTACCACTCCAATGGATTATTACAAGATTCAAGTTGGTTTAACCAATGGAACCATTTTAAGTAAGTCAGATTTCCATTACCTTACTCACTTAGACAGTAAGGTTAATGATTATTCTGGCGGTGTACATATTGAAAACAACGATACTATTAAATCTGCTTACGGCAATTTAACTGGTACTCACTTCGGTATGTGGTTCGAAATGACAACTGATAATCGCAACGGTTTGATTATGTTCTTAAATCAAACTTCAGGCGATGAAGATGCGCAAAAAGCAATGGGCTTGCAAATTTTGAATCATATTAGGGCTAACACTTTTACAGATGATTAAAACAAAAACAGCTTTCTACAACAGAAAGCTGTTTTTCTTATGCAAATAAATATGTGTACATCTCACTAGTGAGCGGCGTTTCGAATAATAAATTCATCCCTACGGCTGGCTTTTTCTTAGCACCAATCAATTCTTCCTTAACCGACTTAGGATCAATTTTTGCCTCACCTAAATAGAAGAACTGCTTGCCTTCCGCATCACTTCTTTTAACAAACAAGTGAATGTGCATCCCTTCAGTATGTAGCAAGCGCTGCACTTCTTCCGAATTTAAATGACGTGGCACTCTTGTATACCAACGCAAACTTCGACCATTTTCTAACGTATTATTGTAGATTGCGTTGCGCTTTTGATCATCATTCTTCTCATAAGTGATAAACATTGGCGTATCGTGTTCGCCAACGCGATAGCCATACATTGGAGCAGAAACATCTTTGGGCCAGTTTAATAAACGGCAAGCATCTTTACGATCATATTGTTGATACAGAGTAAATTGATGCAGATTGTCATACGACTCATTTAATTCCAGCCCCGTTTTAATTACGTCTTCTGCCAATCGTTTAAACCAGTTATTTTGCTTAAGTGTGGCGGCTAATTTTTCATTCAGTTCATAATCAGGCAGATTGCTATGCTCAATTAGCGGCAGATCGCCATATTGAGCTTTTTTCGTTGTCTTGCCCTGCTTAACGTCGAAAAATGACAAAGATAAAATGTCTTCAACTGACTGCAACACTGCTTCATTCACATAACCACATTTTTGCAAAAGACTGACGTAGTCTTCTTGCTTTACTTTGCCGTTTTTGAAAAGCAAATCTAGCAAAAGCAATTCATGTATTCTTTTACCATTTAATAATTCCTTGGTCAGAAAAGTTAATACCTGATTTTCATATTTGCTTAGCTCAACAGATTCACCCATTTTTTGTAAAAAGGTCGCATAGTCGTCCAAGCCATGATTATTCGCAAAAACAAGTGGTGATACTGAACCATATTGGTAAAAGTCATACAAAAGCGGAATACGACCAATTTTATTTTTCAATTCTTGATAGCTCTGCCGCAATTCACGCAGGCCATCGAGTTTTACCTGATCTAGCGATGCCAAAATTTTTTCAGAGGCCACTTTACTGAAGTTAATCGTTGAAACATCGATCAGATTTGGCAAGCGAGTCTCTCTTTTAGCCCGGTCTTTGTCACGCGAAGTATCCTGATTTAAGGCGATCGGGATCAAATAATTATTTTTATAGTTACCGATAAAATCAAGCGCCGTCACGAAGTTTTTACCAGGATATTTCCTAAGACCTCTCCCTAATTGCTGCGCAAAAACAATACTCGACTGCGTGTTGCGCAACATAATAATCTGATTCAAAGCCGGAATATCAATCCCTTCATTGAACAAATCAACGGCAATAATATATTCGATTTTTCCGTTAACCAGTTTGGCAATAACTTCGCTCCGGCGTTTTTCACTATCTTCATTAGTCAAAGCAATTGCTGGATGACCTTTTTTAGAAAACAAGTCAGCTAATTCTTTGGCCTCATCCTGTCTGCTGCAAAATACCAATCCTTTGGCTTGCTTGCCGCAATAGCCATAATAATCAATCTCTCTTAAGACATAATCCACACGCTGTTCAGAAACTAAGTAGCGTAAGCCCGTCGTTTCATCAATCGTCTCGCCATCTGCTTCATAATCCTGCACGCCAACATAATGAAACGGCGCTAGCATCTTTTCCTCTAGTGCATCCCGCAAACGAATCTCATAGGCCAAATTATAATCAAAAATTTGGTACACATTTTGTTCATCCATTCGCTCAGGAGTGGCCGTCATCCCTAGTAAAAATTGCGGCTTAAAGTGCGCCAATATCTTTTGATAGCTTGGCGCCGCTGCTCTGTGCGCTTCATCAATTAAAATATAGTCAAATTCATCTTCAGCTAAACTAGCTAACACATCTGTCTGACTTAAAGTCTGTACTGTCGCAAAAATATATTTTCTGTTTAATTCATGATGACTGCCGCTAAGCAAACCAAAATCTTTTTTCGAACCGCCAATTACCTTGTAAAAACTTTCAAGCGACTTCTTCGCAATCTGTTGACGGTGGACAACATACAAAAACTTTTTCGGCTTAAAGTCTTTTACAGCAAAAGCACCTAAATAAGTTTTACCCGTTCCTGTTGCGGAAACTACTAACCCACGCTTTTCGCCGTTAGCAACTAATGCATTCAAATTCTTTAACGCTGCTTGCTGCATCTTATTCGGCGTAATCTTTTCAACGCTTTTACGGACAACATTTGCTTTAGGCTTTACCCAATTTGCTTTGTATTCTTCCAGCCATTCGCTAGTGATATCAAAACTATTTTGCTCAAGCAAAGCAATCTTTTGTGCAAACTGCTTGGTTAAATTCGCTTGGTTATTCGAACTAACTTTTAGCGCCCACTCATAATTACTAAGCACAGCTGACCGAGTAAAGTTGGCACTGCCTACAACGACAGTTTGGTAATTTTCATGTTCAAATAAATAGCCCTTAGCATGAAAGCCCGCTTTTGTCGCAATTTTAATTTTTAAATTCGGTATCTTCTGCAGCTCTTCAAAAACACGGGGATTATTGAAGTTAAGATAATCGCCTGTAATGATCGTGCCTGAAACGCCCTTATCAGCTAAATCGGCTAGCACCACTTTAAGTGGTACGAGCATATCCTGTGTGATAAAAGCTACTGCCCAAGTAAAACTCCGGCAGCTAGATAATTCTTCGCGTAAAGTAAACCAGATTTTTTCTTGTGCATCATTACCTAAAACTCTCGGTCCAAATAATTCACTGCCAGGATATCTCTCATCCTCAAAACCGTTTAAAATTGCATCCCGCATCACCGTCATGTTTTTCACCTCGTTAATTGATTCTACTAAAAAAGCACTCGCTTTTTAAAAACGAATGCTTCAAGTTTATTGATTTTGCCATTTTTCATGCCAGCGATACAAAATCAGTGGCAAAACTGATACGATCGCACACATGCCAATCAAAGTTCAAACATAAACACCATGTAAGTAACTTGGAGTTCCTTATGCTGGAACGAAGGTAACGAAGAATGCAATTACGGTAATAATTAATGCCAAAATCGCAATCGCAATACTGGTGTTAGGATTCTTCGACATGTAATACATGCGGTGATAGTCTTCGTGTCTTTTCTTTAAAACAATGTAAGCGATCAACATGATCATATAAACCATCAAGTACTGAGCAGTAGTTACGGCCAAAGAAACATTAAAGGCAAAGTCCACATTGGCACCACTAGTAAATGTAATCAAAAGCGCAGAAATAGCAACAATGCTTGATTGCAAGATCATGATTCTGATTGGCACACCATGCTTAGTGGTCTTGGCAAAGAATTTAGGCATGTGCCTTCCCTTGCAGCTTCATACATCCCTTGGTTAGGACCAGCAATCCAGTTACCAAGTTCACCGATGATTCCGCAGGCGAGCATGATTCCCACAATCTTTTGCAATAAATCACCAGGAAGACCAATTATTGATTGAAGCCATTTCTCCGGCCATTTACGTAATTGGTATAAACCAGGCAATACCAGCAATCAATAAATAAAGCAGCGCTGTAGCACCAGTCTTACCAAATGGAGCTAGTCATCGCAAACAGCTTGAATGCAGTCAGACGATTGTATTTCAAGTCCTGCTCCAGGGCCCAATCTTCTTTTTTCTCGTTATTCAAAAAATTAACCTCTACTCTCCCAAAAAAAATATTTTTTCGAAAGTAATTATACTAGTGTTTTGATTATTTTACAGGTTAATTTCGAGCAAAATTGGACAGTGGTCTGCTCTTTTTCCAGTATCCATCATTTCTGACCGAACCACCTTATCGGCTATCCGATTAGATACTAGCCAGTAGTCGATTCTCCAGCCAGAATTGTTGGCCTTGGCGGTTCTAACGCGTTGAGCCCACCAAGAATAAACATCTGTAATATCGCCGTGAACTTTTCTAAATGTGTCTGTAAAACCTGCATTTAACAAATTGGTAAAGTCCACTCTTTCTTCATCAGTAAAGCCGGCTGAATGGTGATTATTTTCGGGATGCTTCAAATCGATTTCAGTGTGAGCACAATTGTAATCGCCACTTGCCAAAACTGGCTTTTCTTGATCTAGCTTGTGTAAGTATTCAGTATATTTCTCATCCCAAACTTGGCGATCAGCTAAACGCTTTAAGCCACTACCTGAATTGGGCGTATAAACTTGTGTGACAAAGAACTTATCAAAATCAAGCGTAATAATTCGGCCTTCCGCGTCCATCGTATCTGGTACACCAATAGTTGGATATGAAGCTTTTGGCGTTAATTCTTTTTTATAAAGATACATTGTTCCTGCATAACCTTTTCTGGCCGGTTCTTCTGAAGAACGCCAAACGTAATCATATTCAGGAAACTTTTCTGCAAGTACTGTTTGGTGCTTCTTAGTTGGACCCGTTGCACGCAACTTGGTTTCTTGAATTGCAATAATATCAGGATTTGCGTCATGAATTTTATCTAACACCTGACGGGTTTCTTCAGCTCTAGCTGATGTTCCAGTCAAAGCCGCATTAAGTGAATCAATATTCCATGAAATTAAAATCATTGCTCTTTCTCCTTTTTTCTATTCATGCTAATTATAGCCGAAAAAGAAAAGGACTGGCTTAGATGACTAATCTAAACCAGCCCTTTAAGGGAGTTGTGTTGAATGAGAATAACGAGATTTTTTTACATTAGCCTACTCATCACTAATGCTGTGAAAACGAATCATCAAGGTTAACAAAAAGGTTCAACGCTTGAGATATGCAGGGGACTTGATTCTTCATTTTCGCAAAAAGGGGATGGGCTTTTTATCAACATTCGCTCTTGCGACCACATAGTCGCTTGAGCTCCCAATGTATGAGTTAATAAAACGTCCAATAGGATGTATTAATAAGGAATTAGAAGATTTGTTACCTTCTTGCAATCTATCTCTATTTGTTGCGTTGTATTTTTGTTATGAGTATATAATACCAATTGCATGACACGGTGTCATTATATTCTCTATGTCTTTATAATTCCTTAAACAATTGCCGTATATAGGCAATAATTTATTTTGCTTATTTAGCTTGTTTTATTTTAAATTTTTAAAATTTTCTGCAAAAAATAAGCTTTTTTGTGTTTTGTTGAACAAGTGGAAGTGTATAATGAGGGCTGGTCATACTAATAAATTTTACGGAGGTTTAAATTTATGACAAAGATTTTTGCTTACGCTATTCGTAAAGATGAAGAACCATTCTTGAACGAATGGAAGGAAGCTCACAAGGATATCGATGTTGATTACACTGATAAGCTTTTGACTCCTGAAACTGCAAAGCTTGCTAAAGGTTCAGATGGTGTTGTTGTTTACCAACAACTAGACTACACCGCTGATACTCTTCAAGCATTGGCAGATGCTGGCGTAACTAAGATGTCATTACGTAACGTTGGTGTCGACAACATTGACATGGACAAGGCTAAGGAATTAGGCTTCGAAATTACTAATGTTCCAGTTTACTCACCAGACGCTATTGCTGAACATGCTGCTATTCAAGCTGCACGTATATTACGTCAAGACAAGCGCATGGACGAAAAGATGGCTAAACGTGATTTACGTTGGGCACCAACTATCGGCCGTGAAGTTCGTGACCAAGTTGTCGGTGTTGTTGGTACTGGTCACATTGGTCAAGTATTTATGAAAATTATGGAAGGTTTCGGCGCAAAGGTTATTGCTTACGATATCTTCAAGAACCCAGAACTTGAAAAGAAGGGTTACTACGTTGACTCACTTGACGATTTGTATAAGCAAGCTGATGTAATTTCACTTCACGTACCAGATGTACCAGCTAACGTACACATGATCAACGACAAGTCAATCGCAGAAATGAAAGACGGCGTTGTAATTGTAAACTGCTCACGTGGTCCACTTGTTGACACTGACGCAGTTATCCGTGGTTTGGACTCAGGCAAGATCTTCGGTTTCGTTATGGATACTTACGAAGGCGAAGTTGGTGTATTTAACAAGGATTGGGAAGGTAAAGAATTCCCAGACAAGCGTTTGGCAGACTTAATTGATCGTCCAAACGTATTGGTAACTCCACACACCGCCTTCTACACCACTCACGCTGTACGCAACATGGTTGTTAAGGCATTTGACAACAACTTGAAGTTAATCAACGGCGAAAAGCCAGATTCTCCAGTTGCATTGGACAAGAACAAGTTCTAAAAATAAATTAGAATTAATAAAAAATCTCAGCTCAATTGGGCTGAGATTTTTTGTTTGGTTTATAAATTATCGTTATAGCTATCAGACACGTCGTCCGCAGGATTGGCTACTGACTTTAAAGTGAAGTTCTTACCATCATAGTTTAAAACAACGATGCCACAATTGTGATAATGCAGTTTTCCTAGGGGATGTAAACTGTTCAGTGCTTTTCTTAAGAAGTTCATTAAGGCACCACCATGTGAGACAATTAACACGTTTTTACCATTTGGAATATCCTTAAGCAATCTACGAATCGTTTTATCCATCCGCTCTTCTACTTCGACCTGGCTTTCTCCACCAAATTGTTTGAAGAAGTCATTATAAGGTGGCTTAGGATTCAAACTTTCATCGTGGGCTTCATAGCGACCAAAGGCAAACTCCTTCAATCCCTTATCACGCTTGAATGGCATCTTATGTTCCGTTATAATTTCCAACGTATCACTCGCTCTTTCAGAGCTTGAAGAAAAGGCATAATCAAAGTGTACGTGTTTTTCTTTTAAATAATCACGTGTAGCTTCTGCTTGCGCAATTCCTAATGGAGTTAATGGAGAATCGCATCTGCCTTGGATCTTATGGAAATAATTAAAAAAGGTTTGTCCGTGACGAACTAAATATACTGTAATCATTGTCTTCTCCCATATCGAGGTTAAAAATGAAAATACTAAAAAGAATTGGAATCGGTTTGCTCAGCTTAATCGGTATTCTGCTTGTAGTAATTATCGGTTATGTGGGCTACATGCAAATGCACTACTATCGCATCCCTGATAATCGCAAACTGTCTATAAAAAATAATCAATCTAAACAATTAAGCTTGCACCATCTATACTCTATTATTACTTATAATGTTGGTTTTGGTGCATATAATCACAATTTTGATTTCTTTATGGATAAAGGTGAACTCAAAAACGGCACAAAAACGCAAGGGACACGTGGTACTGCCTTTTCTAAACAATCCGTTCTTGCTTCAACCGACGGTGTCATCAAGACGATGAAAAAACAGAATCCTGATTTCATGCTCTTTCAAGAAATCGATACCCACTCAACGCGTAGCCACTATGTCAACCAAGTTAATTTAGTTGAGCACGCTTTTAAAAATTATGACCATGTTTTTGCCAATAATTTCCACTCCGCATATCTCGCTTGGCCACTTTATGACCCACACGGCAGCGTTCAATCAGGTTTGCTTAGTATGAGTAAGTACCACATGCAAAGCGCAGTTAGAAGAAAATATCCTGTTTCTTCCGCATTTATCTCCAAATTTACAGATCTTGATCGCTGTTTCACGGTTATGCACTACCCAATCAAAGGCGGAAAAGAATTAATCGTCATCAATAGTCATATGTCAGCCTATGATAAAGGCGGTAAAATGCGTAAAGCACAAATGAAGATTCTTTCTAAAGTAATCGAAGCTGAATATAAAGCGGGCAATTACGTCATTGTCGGTGGTGACTTCAACCACGCATTAGGCCGCGACATGCTCACCCACTTTGACCATCAAGAAAAGATTCCTAGTTGGGTATCTGTTTTAGATCAAAAGATGTTGCCTAAGGATTTCATCATGGTTAAAGCAACTAACCGTGAGCGTGTAGCTACAGTTAGATCAACGGATATGAAATATCGGCCTAAGGTTAACTACCAAACAGTTGGCGATGGCTTTATCATTTCAAAAAATATTAAAGCCAAGGCTACCGATATCAACACCGATTATCGTTATGCCGATCACAATCCAGTCAGATTAGGATTTAGCTTAAAATAAAAAAGCCGTTTTACGGCTTTTTTATTTTTATTCAATATCTAAATATTTAGCTAAAACTTTTAAGACACCATTCTCATCATTCGATGGTGCTTCGTATTTGGCAACCGCCTTCGTTTTAGCGTTAGCATTTTCCATGGCATAGCTATAACCACATGCCTCAAGCATGCCGATATCATTTTCACCATCACCAAAAGCAATCAAATCTTTTTGTTCAATGCCATAGTACTTAAGCATATCAGCTACACCTTTGGCTTTATCAATGCCCTTGTGCACCAGATCGATCGTCATATTACCGCTACTAGTACCGCGAACGTAATCACCGTATTTTTCATTGAAGCGATCTTGAATAATTGTAGCTAATTCATCGTCGGCAGTCAGACAAACTTTCAAAATAGCATCGCTAGGATCGATATCAGTAAATTTATCGATTTCTTCTACTTTGCGATAGTAAATTCGAATATCATCTTTGGTTGCCTTATCCATACTCTTCAAGATGTAACAATGATGTTCTGCACTAACCATGATGATTGCTTCTGGATATTCGGTTTGAATAAAGTGAAGCAACTTCTGAGCAATATCATAATCGAGCGCAGTTCTTTTGATTACTTTGCCATCGGCTTCGAGAATAGCGCCATTTTCAGATACATAATCAATTCCTTCAGTGAATTCTTGAAAGTATTCATGTGATCTGATCAATTGATTACCTGTAGCTGAAATGAAGGGAATATTGTTTGCTTGTAGTTTTTTCAAAATTTTACCAAAAAGCTGATGATCAAAAGTCTTCTTTTCTGTTAAAAAAGTACCGTCCATATCAACAGCTACGGCTTTAAAGGGTATTGTAGTCATGTGTATCACCTTTCCAATACCTTTATGTTACTATGTAAGCGCTTTTGTTTCATCATTTTTAGCTAAAAATGAAATTTCTTTCACAGGTAATCATATATTTCACTTCATGCAAGAAGTTTTATTTTAATGGGTACGTATATGGATAATGCGCTGTTTCTGGCACTTTATCCCAGGTTACCGTGTGGCCTGCACCATGTGAACAAAAGACCGAGTTAGGCGTATTTTCTAGATCTGAAACAGGATCATAATTTTTCTGTTCGATGATTTCTTGAGCATTATGACAAGGCAAATAACCCTTTACGACGCATTCAAAGATTCCGTCACCATGCGTGTAGCCACGTACTTGCGCAGCGTAATCCTGCATTTCACTAACTGGTGCCGAGCCTTCAATGATGGTGCGGTCGCCTTTATTTTCTGGTGAATTAAACTGACCACTCATTCTTTGAATATCACTCAGCGCGCGGCCTACATGTTCTTGACTTACTTCAAGGCGGAAATCATACCATGGTTCAAGTAAGATCAATTGGTCCTGCTCTTTTAATTCCATCAAGCCCTGACGCACCGCACGATAAGTTGCTTCTCTAAAGTCGCCACCGACTGAGTGCACAATACTACCTTTACCGCCAAGCAAAGTAATTTTTACGTCTGTAATTGGCGTACCCAGTAAAACTCCCAAATGCTCTTTTGATTCAAGAGCTGTCATAATCTGATGTTGCCAATTTTTGGTTAAAACTTCTAGACTGCAGTTATTTTCAAAAACTACGCCACTATTTCTTGAACCTGGTTCAAGCAACAGGTGCACTTCCGCATAGTGACGCAACGGTTCAAAGTGACCTACGCCTTCTACTGGTTGAGCAATAGTCTCTTTGTATAAAATGCTGCCTTGTTCAAAATCAACGGTTAAAGTAAAACGTTCCTGCAACAATTGTTTTAAAATCTCGAGTTGAATTTTCCCCATCACCTGAACGCGAAGTTCCTGCAAATGTTCTGACCAAGTTACATGAAGCTGCGGATTTTCGTCTCCTAGCGTCTTTAAGGCCATCAGACAGGCATGAATATCCTCATCCCGTGGATTAAGCTTGTAAGTTAAAACTGGCTTTAGACTGGCTTCTTTTGCGTCTGTAGCGCCAAAGCCTTGTCCTGGATAAGTCTTAGTTAAACCAGTAGCTGCAACAATTTCGCCTGCATTTACTTTTACAACCGTCGTAAATTTTTCACCGTTATATTCGCGCAATTGATTAATCTTTTCGCCGGCTAATTCAGTTTTTGCCTGCAATTTGCCGCCTAAAATTTTAATCCAGCTAAGGCGCTCCCCATTTTTATCATGCGAAATCTTGAAGCATCTAGCTGAAAAATCAGGACTATATTCTTTTTCTTTAGTCCACTTATCAAAGCCTACTAAAAATTCCGTAATTCCAGTTAATTTCAGAGCTGAGCCAAAATAAACGGGATAGATCTTTCTCTGCACAATTAAATTTTGAATATCCGAATTCATAATTTCTTCGCCATTCAGATATTTTTCGAGCAGCTGATCATCTGCCGAAGCCACATTTTCATAAAAAGTTTGATCTTCTTGGCTAAAATCCAGGCAATTTTCACTTAAACTTTTTTGAATATCGGTTAAAACCTGACCTTTATTTGCACCTGCAATATCGATTTTATTAACAAAAATAAAAACAGGTACATGATTTTTCTCAAGTAAATTCCACAGCGTCTTGGCATAACTGGTGACGCCATCGGTCGCCGAAATAACCAAAATCGCATAATCTAAAACGCTCAGCACTTCTTCGGTTTGAAAAGCAAAATCGACGTGCCCTGGCGTATCAAGCAAAGTAATCTCTGCATCATCCGTGGTCAATTTAGCCTCATGAGAAAAAATAGTAATGCCCCGTTTTTTCTCAAGTTGTTGGGTATCTAAAAATACATCCCCATTGTCCACTCTTCCCAAATTCCTGATATTTCCTGCCCGATACAGCAAGGCTTCAGAAAGAGTCGTCTTACCCGCGTCAACGTGGGCCACAATTCCTGTTGTAATTTTCTTCATCATTTTTCACCTAAAAAAAGTATCTTATCTCAAAGATAAGATACCCTTCTCATTAATTCAATTAATACTTCTTTTGAAAATCATTCTGCATCAATTTAACGAATTCTGGATAATTTTCCACTTCAAAAATTGGGTGCAAATGGAGCGTATTTTTACGGTGACGGTGATTGTACCAGATGCTATCAAAGCCATATTCTTCTGCACCTAAAATATCGGATTGCAAGCCATCGCCAAAGAAGACTGTTTCATCAGGACCGATCTCAGTTCGACTGAAGAAATAATCAAAAGCATGTGGATTCGGCTTAGAATAATGGGCTTCTTCTGAAGTAACAATCAAATCAAAATATTTTTTCACGCCAGCTAGTTCCAAGCGGTGATTTTGCATAAACTTTTCACCATTACTCAAAATGGTTAATTTATAGCCCTGCTTCTTCGCAAACTTCAAAGTATCTTTTATACCCGGCAGAAGTTTATGTGCTTCGCCAAAGTATGAACGATATTCGTCCATGGCCTTTTTACCATCAATCTCAATTCCAAAATGATCCTTGATAAAGTCATGAAAGGTCATTTCACTCAGCTGTTCATAGGTTAACTCGCCTTGTTCAAGTCTGCGCCATAATCCCTGATTGTAAGCATGGTACTGGCGCTGAAGTTCTTGAGATAATGGCCAATGATGTGCATTAAAAAGACTGTGCAAAGCAAAATCTTCAGTTGCCGCAAAATCGATAATAGTATCATCAACGTCAAAAATAATTTGTTTATAGCGCAATGTGGTTAGTCCTTTCCTTAATTCTAGAATATCAATTATATCAGTTTTTAAAAATTAAATGAAAAAAGTGATTGACAACTTTTTAATAACTCTTTAAAATTTGTGACAACAAATAATTTGAATGAAAGGAAGATTTAGCCATGTTTAAGAATGTAGTAATCAATCGTTGGCAATTCCAGCACTAGAGTTGTTTCTACACGCTTATTAAAAGCACGGATGCGACTCAGATACTTTTCGCATCTGTGCTGGTAAATCTTCATAAAAAAGTAGCCCGCATGGATTTAATAAACGTGCGGGTTTTTTTGGACATTTCCCGTAAAACGGAAATGTCCTTTTTTGTTTATGGGAGTCGGAAAAATGAAAAGATTAATCGGAACAATTATTGCTCTCTTCGCCTTTTTAGTTGCCGCATTTGTTATAGAGGTAAATAAACAAACTACAGCGCAAAAAGAAAAGGTCGTGGGCATTTTACAAACTATGAGTCACCCAGCCTTGGATCAAATCCACCGCGGTATTATTAAGGGTCTTGAAGACGAAGGTTACCGCGAAGGTAAAAATATCCAAATCGATTTTCAAAATGCCCAAGGCGATCAAAGTAATTTGAAATCAGTGAGTGATCGTTTTAACCAAAGAAATGCAGCAGTGACAATCGGAATTGCGACACCAGCTGTTCAATCTTTGGCTAACGAATCAGGCGACACGCCAGTAATCATGGGTGCAGTCAGTGATCCACTAGGAACGCACTTAGTTAAAAGTTTGAACCATCCTGGTGGCAAAGTTACCGGGGTGCAAGATCGTCAGCCTATTCCAGCTCAATTAAAATTGTTGCGGACGATTTTACCTAAAGCTAAACGGATCGGGGTTGTCTACACCTCAAGCGATGATTCATCCGCATCTGAATATCGTGAATTTAGAAAATTAGCTGAAAAAGAAGGCCTCACAGTTCGTCCATACACGATCACTTCTACCAATGATATTGAACAAGTTGCCCAAATCATGGCGGGCAAAGTTCAAGCAGTGTATGTACCTACCGACAACACCGTTGCTTCAGGAATTGCCACCTTGCTTAAGGTAACTAACGAAGCAAAGATTCCTGTTTTCCCAGCTGCCGATACCATGGTTAAGTCAGGTGGTCTTGCCACTAGATGTGTGAGCCAGTTCGACATGGGAGTTTTAACTGGTCACATGGCCGGACAAATTTTGAAAGGTAAAAATCCAGCAGATACACCGGTTAGAAAAGTGACCAGCTATGAAACTATGATTAACCAAAAAGCCGCAAACGAATTAAACATTCATATTCCAGACAGCGTCATCAAGGCTGCACAAAAGAAAGGACGGATCATCAAATGAGCCTTATTACATCAACTATCGGGCAAGGTCTCTTATGGGGAGTCTTAGCCTTAGGCCTATTTCTCACTTTTAGAATTTTAAATTTCCCTGATATGACTGTTGAAGGAACATTTCCCTTCGGTGCAGCGATTTGCGTCAGTGCTTTAGTACACGGCGTTGATCCGGTGCTGGCTACCATCCTTTCATTTTTAGGCGGGATGCTTACAGGGTTAGTTACTGGACTACTTTATACCAAAGGCAAAATTCCAGTTTTACTTGCTGGAATTTTAACCATGACTGGTGTCTACTCAGTCAACTTGCGTATTTTAGGTAAAGCAAATGTCGGCTTGCTCAACAAAGCTACTTTGCTTAACGAGAAGTTTTTACAAAAATTGCCTACTAACTTCCCTACTATTGTGGTTGGTCTCTTCTTTGCAGTATTGATTATCCTTTTGTTAGCTGTTTTTCTAAATACCGACCTTGGTCAAAGTTTCATCGCAACTGGTGATAATGAAAAAATGGCTCGCTCACTGGGTATAAACACCGATAACATGAAGATCCTAGGCTTGATGCTTTCAAACGGCTTAATTGGTTTAACTGGTGGTTTGATCGCCCAAAACGGTGGTTATGCCGACGTTAACATGGGGATCGGAACAATGGTTATCAGCCTTGCCGCAATCATTATCGGCGAAGTCGTTTACGGCAACAATTTAACTTTAACTGCTCGTTTAATTGCCATCATCATCGGCAGTATCATCTACCGTTTGATTTTGTTATTAGTTTTGCAACTAGGCTTCAGCACCAACGACTTCAGATTGATCTCCGCAATCATCTTAGCTATCTGCATGATGTTGCCATTGTTTGAGAAAAAGTTCCATGTACGTAAATTATTGAAAAAAGGAGTTCAAAAACCATGAGCACAATTTTAGATTTACAAAACATTACCACCACAGTTAATGAAGGTACAAACGAAGAAAAGCAAATTCTCAAAAACATCAACTTAAAACTGGAAGATGGCGACTTTGTGACCTTGCTGGGGACCAACGGTGCAGGTAAATCTACCCTGCTAAATATCATCAACGGCTCCATTTTTCCCATTACTGGGAAAGTCCTCTTAAAAGACCGTGATTTAACTCCTTTATCTGAAGTAAAACGTGCCAAGTATATTGCCCAAGTTTTCCAGGATCCTAAGATGGGAACTGCTCCAAGAATGACGGTTGCCGAGAACTTACTTTTAGCTACTAAGCGTGGTCAACATCGTGGCCTGCGCCCTAGAGGGCTCGATAAACACATGAAAGAATTTGAAAAAGAGACTGCTCAGCTGCCTAATGGATTAAATGAGCGCTTAAATACTTTCGTGGGCAATCTCTCAGGTGGTCAGCGCCAAACACTCAGTTTCTTAATGGCTACCATCAAAAAGCCAGAATTATTGTTGCTAGATGAGCATACAGCTGCCCTTGATCCTAATACCAGCCGCGATTTACTCGAATTAACTGATCAAGTTGTACGCGAAGAAAAATTAACCTGCATTATGATCACCCACCAATTAAAAGATGCCATTAAGTATGGCAATCGGATGGTAATTCTGAATAGCGGGCAAATTGTATTAGATGTTAAAGGTGAAGAAAAGAAAGAATTAACTGAAGAAGATATTTTGCAATATTTCACTGATTAGTTATTTTTACTCACATGTTCCGTAAAATAAGCACTATGAAATGGCTTTAATTCTGACTAAAATAAGAATTGAGATCATAATAAAGGGACTTATACTAAGAAAACAGTTATCTAAAATAGATAGCTATTTTTATTTATTTTGCCAATTTTTAACTAAAAATAATTGAAAACGTTATTCTAGCAACATTTGTGGGACCTAAATTATTTTCAAAAAATTCAAATTATCCCTTGAATTTAATAATATATGTTAGACGCAAAGAAATTAGCTAAAGTTGTTTCAGTCGCAGTTGCTTCAATGAGTTTATTAGGTGTCAGCGCTTCAGTTACCGAAGCTGCTAGTTTCACTGCCCCAAAGTTGAGTGTTGCAGAAGTTGCTCCTACTAACCCAGCTATCAAGAAAGGCGACAAGATCTTCGTTACTGTTAAAGATACCAAGACGCTGTTTTAAACGCAAACGGTGGAAAGCCCGCTAAGACAGTTTCAATGGATTCAACTTTCACTGCTAAGGATGTTAAGAAGACTAACGGCAAGAAGCTTGTTAAGATCAGTGGCAATCAATGGTTAGACACTAAGGATGTTGTTAAGGATTAATAAAAATATTCAGATCTAACAAAATGAATAACTAAAAAATGCACGAAGCCAAATTCTGACTTCATGCATTTTTATTTTGGTCTAAATTATTTTACGTAGGTTTCTTTAATGCTGATAACTGATAAAGCAGCTAAGAATCCTGAAATACCAGTGATTAACATCATAGCTGGCATTGAGTTACCTACCATTGGGAAGATGATAAAGCTGAGTAATGAAGCGACAATCTGTGGCAAACAAATTGAACAGTTGAATAAGCCAAGGTAGGTTCCCATGTGTTTACCTGATAAAGCGTTAGATACCATAGTCAATGGATAAGTGTTCATCCCTGCCCAGCTGATTCCGATTAAAATGAATGAAAGAATCAGCAGCATTTGTGAATGAACCAAGAAAATTGAAGTGTAGCCAATTGCACCTAATGCCAAACTTAAGCCGTAGCCTAACTTATGACGATTGTTTGGTACTTTAGCCAAAACATATGACCAAATTACAGCCGCAATTGATTGAACAGCAGTCAATACGCCGAACCAGTTACCTGCAATTTGGTAGCCTGCTGAAGAAGCGGAAGTGGTGTTCCATACGTTTTGCGCAATCGCACCAGTTGCATAAGTTGAAAGGTATTGGAATGAAATCCAGCTGAAAAATTGGACTAATGAAACTTGCCAAAATACTTTTGGCGCTTTCTTTAGCAATTCAATCCAACCGCCACCTTCTTTGTTATCTGATTCCTTGATACCATGGTAACGAGCATAAGTTTCTGGATCATATTCATGAACTCTGAAGATGGTGAACAATGAAGTAATTACCAAAACAGCTGCACCAACATAGAATGAAATGACAACTGATTGTGGCACTACACCCTTCTTAGCGGTGTTGGCAACACCCAAGCTGGTTAGCAAGAATGGGAAGAATGCAGCAATTACGGCACCAAAGTTGGAAAGCATGCTCTGAATTCCGTAAGCATATGACTTTTGATCGTCGTTGACCATATCACCGATCATCATCTTAAATGGTTGCATCGCCATGTTAGAAGCGACATCCAAAACAGCGATTGCGACAGCACCAAAGATAAGTGCTTCTAAGGATCCATATCCTAAACCGAAACTACCGACGTTGGGCAAAATGACCATCGTGATAACGGCAAAAATCATCCCGATCAATAAATATGGCAATCTTCTCCCGATTTTAGGAATCCAAGTACGATCTGATAAGGATCCGATTCCTGGTTGCACCACCAGACCAGCAAGTGGTGGCAAAATGAAGAACCAACCTAATTTTGTTGGGTCAGCCCCTAAAGTTTGGAAAATTCTACTCATTTGTGAAGTTTCCAAAGTAAATGCAATTTGTACGCCTAAATAACCTAAGCTAATCATCCAAATAGTGGAAGCGGCTAGCGTTGGTAAACCTGATTTTTCTTGCTTCAAGTTCTCTTTCTCCTTCCATCTAAATCGCTTTCATGTTTTAAATGATATCGATTTCAGAAAGAGCTTTCAATATGATCTGCTCTGTTAACGGTAACTTAATTGCATAAACATTTCTTGATTTTTTCTAAAATCGGCATACTTAATCTACGCTCTCTCCATCTCCTGGTAGTAAAATATTCTCATAGATTATGGGGGTATGAAACTATGCTTTCACTTTTGTTAACAATTTTCTTGATTTGGCTTTTCTTCAAGTTGGGGGTTGGCTTAATCAAGATTTTCGGCTTCTTACTCATTGCCGGATTGATTTTCGTATTTTGCGCATACTTGCTCATCCCATTCCTGGCTCTGGTAGCCGTGGGTGGATTGTTGTTCGCGGCAATAAGATAATTTAATTGAATAAAAAATAAAGAGGCCTTTCGGCCTCTTTTTTACATGCTCTTCAAATTTTTAACAATCAATTTAGCTAATATCTCATAGCCTGCATTCCCAAAGTGCAAACCATCATTTTTCATTCCTTGGGCAGTCTTCTTGATGTCCCCTGCATCTAACATCGCCTGACATAAATCCGCATATCTAAAATGATATTCCTGAGCGACTTCTTCGACTACTTTGGCATATTTTTCTACTAAAGCATTATCGCGCACAAGCTGCTTTTCCTCATCAACGGCGGGTGGCGAAACAAGCAAAACATGTGGCGGATAATATGCACAAATTATCGCTGAACAAATCAATTCCATATTTTGCTTAAATTGCGTTAACGGTACCTGCTTATGCGTTGCCAGATCATTAGTCCCAAGTAAAATTACCAAGTTATCGCACTTTTTCACGCTCAAAACTAATTCATTAAGTCTTGCAAAAAACGCACCTGAATTGATCCCCGACACTGCAGTATTTTCAATTTCTACGTCAGGCAACATCTTTTTTAAATTCCAGTTAATATGCGGCTCTTCTTTGCCTTCATTGCGTGCGATGATGCTATCGCCTGTCAGTAATAATCTCATTTTAGAACTGCCTTCTTCTTACTCTTTTTAGTTGGCTTAATGCCTAAAACATCCAAGAAGAAAGTAAAGATTGGCACACCTACGATCAAGCCCCAGCTGCCCCAGAAATGTTCTGCCACAAGCAAAACCAAGAATGTGTAGAAAATTGGTAATTCAGTCTTGCTGGCCATGAACTTAGGATTTAAGACATAGGCTTCAACGGCGTGAATAATCATGATCATAATGAAAATGTAAATCACGTAGCGAATGCCGCCTACTGAGTAGCCCACAATACTTAGCGGAATCAGTGAAATGATTACACCAGCAACTGGAACCAAACTCAAAATGAAGACCATCAAGCCTAAGGCGATAATCTGTGGCATTCTCATTATAGTCAAACCGATCATTGTCAAAGCTGTGTTACAAATCGCAATAAGGAATTGGGCCTCAAGCACTACACCAAAGGTATTGGTAAATCTTTTACCGAAGTAACGAATATCTTCAAAGAGCCACTTCAAGTAGCCGCTTTTAACGAATAAACTAGAGAATTCTCTCATCTTCTTTAATTCAATCGTGTAAAAGAAACTTAAGATCAGTGACATAAATGTCGCGATGGTCAGCGTGCCGATATTAGTAGCAGTGTGAAAGGCAAAAGTCATAGCGTGCTTTGCCTGTTCAATCAACTCACCTTTACTAATGTAACGCGTTACGTACGACATCAAACGCAACGATTCATCGCTTTCATAAAATGCCATAACGGACTTCACCATCTTACTGATTTGCACCACCAGCATGGGCAAGTAAACCGTTATGACGAAATACAATAGCGCCAGAATTATCAGATACGTGACTACAACTATTATCCCTGTCGGCATCTTAGGAATGTAACGCTGTACTAAACGAATCAGGTGCACGATTACGTAAGTAAAAATAAATGTTAACAGAATCGTATTCATCATTGCCCGCATCTCGTACAAACAAGCTACGATTAACAAAAATACGACAACTCTACGCAATGGCACATTGTCTTTAAATTTTTGCCAAGCTGTATTCATGAATCAAACCTCGTTTTTTCCATTATTTTTGATTGTAACATGATAATTTTCTATATTTTTTGCTTTCTAAAGCTATACCACATTTTATCTAAAATTTTTTCTAATTTATTAGCCCTATTCTAATGGGATTTGCAGTTTACAAATCAATGCTATCCGCGATAATTTTCTACAAACCACAAGATATTGTGGTACATTTAGATATGTGCTCATACATAATGTGTTTTGTGAAACAATAATAATCTTTTAGGAGTGAAAAACATGCCATCTACTAGAATTGAACTAGATCAAAACTTTATTGATCAAGTGAAACATGAAATCAAACCTCACTGGGGTGAACTTGGCTGGGTAACTTATAAGAGAACTTATGCCCGTTGGCTTCCTGATCAAGATCGTTCAGAAAACTGGGATGAGACAGTTAAGCGTGTGATCGAAGGTAACATCAACCTTGATCCACGTCTAAAAGACTCTCCCTCTAAAGAAGTTATCAGCGAATTGACCAATGAAGCTAAACGATTATTCCGTTTAGTTTATGGCTTATCAGCTACTCCTTCAGGTCGTAACCTTTGGATTTCAGGAACCGATTATCAAAAACGGACTGGCGATTCATTAAACAACTGCTGGTTCATCGCTATTCGTCCTCAAGAATATGGCGACAGTCACATCGTGCCTTCTTACGTTGATAAAAGAGAAAAAGCTGTCTCCATGCCTTTCTCCTTCCTATTCGATCAATTAATGAAAGGCGGCGGCGTTGGTTTTTCAGTTGTTAACGACAACATCAAGCAAATTCCTAAGGTTAATAACAAAATCGATTTAACTGTTGTAATCGATAAAGGCAGCAAGTCACACGATGCCTCAATCAAGGTTGGCGCCATTGATAAAGACGAATGGAAAAAGCAAAATCCAGATCTAGACGACGTGATTTACTACAGATTGCCTGATACTCGTGAAGGCTGGGTTCTTGCCAATGCCCGTTTAATTGATATGCACTTTAACCCAACCAATCCTGATCGAAAGACCAAATTAGTTTTGGACATTACTGATATTCGTCCATACGGTGCCAAGATCCATGGCTTCGGCGGTACTGCTTCAGGTCCAATGCCTTTAGTTGAAATGTTTATCGATATCAACAACGTCATTAATGCCCGCGCAGGTAAAAACTTGACTGCTGTTGATGCGACTGACATTTGTAACTTGATTGGTAAAACAGTTGTTGCCGGCAACGTTCGTCGTTCAGCTGAGCTTGCACTTGGTTCTAGCGACGACCAAGACTTTATCAAGATGAAGCAGGATAAGAAAAAGCTTTATCACCACCGTTGGGCTTCTAACAACAGTGTGGCCATTAATTCTAAGTTTAATAATTATGGTCCAATTGCTGACGGCATTTTGCATAATGGCGAGCCTGGTATCGTTAACTTAGATTTGTCACGCAACTATGGTCGTATTGTTGATGGCTATCAACCAGGAATTGACGATGACGTTGAAGGTACTAATCCTTGTGGCGAAATTTCTTTGGCAAATGGTGAGCCATGCAACTTGTTTGAGGTCTTCCCATACATCGCTGAAATGCAAGGCTGGGACTTAAAGGAGGCCTTCGCCTTAGCTACTCGTTTTGCTAAGAGAGTTACCTTTAGTCACTACGACTGGGAAGTTTCACGTAAGATTATTCAAAAGAACCGCAGAATCGGTATTTCAATGTCTGGTATTCAAGACTGGCTGCTTAATGACTTGGGCCACAGAGTAGTCACTGGCTTTGAAGATGCCGTTGATGCAGAAACTGGTGAAAAGATTAAGAAACCAATCTATGATTCACAGGCAGTTGAAAGAGTGGATGGCTTATACAAGGCTGTAGTCGACGCAGATAAGGCCTACAGCAAGGAATTAGGCACCCACCCATCAATTAAGCACACCACAGTTAAACCATCTGGTACAGTGGCTAAATTGGCTGGTGTGTCAGAAGGGATGCACTTCCACTATGCTGGTTATTTGATTCAGAGAATTCGTTTCCAGGCTAGTGATCCATTGCTTCCAGCCTTAAGAGAATGCGGCTATCATACTGAACCAGATATTTACACTAAGAACACTATTTGCGTCGAATTTCCATTACGGGCTGCTCACGCCGATAGTAAAAACTTTGCTTCTGCCGGAACGGTTTCAATTGCGGAACAATTCGCGACCCAAGCATTCTTGCAAACATACTGGTCTGACAATGCCGTCAGCTGCACCATCACCTTCCAATCAGATGAAAGTGACGAAATTGCTCCACTTCTTCACCAATACAGACACACTATTAAATCAACTTCACTTCTTCCTTACTACGGTGGTTCACTCAAGCAAGCTCCAAAAGAGCCAATTGACAAGAAGACCTATAAAGAAAGAGCTGCTTTGATTACTGATGATGTTGAAGAAGTATTTGCAAAGCAAAATGATGATCAAAAGGGATTAGAAATTATAGGACAAACCGACTGTGAAGGCGGAGCTTGCCCAATCAAGTAATTTATTAGAAGATAAAAATGAAGAACAAACACAAATTTATTTTATTATTTACAATCGTTGCATTTTTAACTTTATTTTTGACGGGATGCTCAAATAATAGTTCATCCACTGCCAAAAAGAGCTCTAACAATCAAATTACGGTTAACTACACCTTGAAACAAGGCAAGAAAACCGTAAGTGATAAATCCGTTAAGATTCCTAAGAAAAAGGCCAAGGTAATTACCGGTCTTAAGAAAGCATGGAAAGTGCAAGAAACCAAGGGCTTTATTACTTCAATCGATGGTAAAAAGCAAAACCCTAAGAAAAAGATTTATTGGACTTACACAATTAACGGCAAATGGGCAACCAAAGGTGCCGACAAACAAGCTGTTGCTAACAAGGATAAAGTTAAATTTACTCTAGACAAGGTGAAGTAATTTATGGTTACTGAGCGGCTGCAAATCAGACAAATCGCATTACTGGCCATGCTTACAGCAATGTGCGTGGTCTTGCGTATCTTCAAAATTATTCCTATTCCCAACGTACAACCAGTAACTGATATCTTGATGATCGCTACTCTTTATTTGGGTATCGGCTCAGGTATCACTTTAGCTGCTTTGACAATGTTGATTTCTAATATTTATTTGGGATTCGGCATTTGGACTATTCCCCAAATTTTAGCTTATGCTGGTTGTGTATTAACTGTGGCCTTTTTAAACAAAGTTACGCCACTGCAAAATCACTTTTGGTTACAGGTAGCTTTGGCCACCTTTTTAGGTTGGGAATACGGCTTTTTAGTCGACCTGGGGATGACTATTTTCGGTGGTTTGCCTGCTTTCATCGCTTACCTTGTTTCTAGCTTCGCCTTTGATACCTACCATGCAATTGGCAACTTTGCCTTCTACTTTGTTTTATATAAACCAATCACCAAAGCACTTGAAGCCTATCAACGGAGGATAATCTAATGACAATCAAAATCTACACTAAAGTTGGCGACAAAGGGCTAACCAAGCAGGTTACTGGTAAAATAGTGCCAAAATATGACCTGCAAATTGAAGCATTGGGCAATGTGGATGAGCTTCAATCATACCTTGGTGTGGTGATCGCCAACTTATCAAAGAATTGCCGGGAATTACGTGAAGAGCTGGAAAACGTTCAGCGTAATTTATACCAACTGCAAGCCGATATTGTCGTTAAGCACCATCATGAAATTAGTGAGAAAAATGTCACACAGTTAGAAGACCGCATTAATGAATTAACTCCTAAAATACCCACTATTCCTGAATTTATCTTGCCTGGTGGCAAGGTTACGGGTGCTAACTTACAATATGCTAGAACCGTTGCTAGACGTGCCGAAAGGTCTTTAGTCAAGTTGAGTTTAAATGAACAAAAATTAAACGATTGCGATTTGGAGTACATGAATCGCCTTTCCGATTACCTTTTCATCTTAGGACGCTACGCAAATGTACTTGATGGTTACACTGAAATAAAAAGCAAAGTGCGAGAGAAGAACCGTATTAATGGCTAAAAAAACACCGTTGCCGGATTAAGCAGCGGTGTTTTTGTTTGAGCGATTTTCTTTTTCAAGAATTGCTTTCTTTATTTCCATAAACTTAGGTGCATCCAAAACTCTTAATTTAGGGAAGCTCTTAAGCATACGTTTTTGGTTCCAACTTAAACGATTTGGTTTTAATTCGTCGTAGTGCTGAATAACTGAGTGATGCCAGTCGCCAACTTTAAGTCTGCCTTTCTCAGCCATTCTGCTTTCTACTCTGGATCTAACGCGTTCAATAAATTGGTTGATACGATTGTCCCACATCTTGGTTGTAATATGGAATCTTTCGACACTGATTACAGTTAAGATTGTATCGATTCCCATAACTATCGTGATCCCTACGGCTAACCAACCATGCGTATCTCTTTCCTCAATATTGATAATCTTTTGTACAAATGGCTGGATAAATTTTACTAGTAGAATTACGCCGAAGCCCCAGAATAAGGAAATAACTGGCGCTACACGACCTTGGATGTTACCCCACAATTTTGAGTAATCCCATAATTTAAGATGGAAGACTTTTTCAAGGAATAAACTCGCGACATATTCGAAGACTGTCGCGACAATGATTCCGACGATAAATAGCAAGAAGATATTGTCTTGGACATCTTTAGTGCAGATTAAGACTGTAGTAACTGCGAATCCATAGACTGGACAATATGGGCCAAACAAAAAGCCACGATATTCATAATGATGATCTTTGATCGAACAATATATTGTTTCCCATAACCAGCCAATAAAAGAATATGTAAAAAATAAAACAATAATTTCAGAAATAGTGTATGGCATCTTTATATTTCTCTTTCAATATACAAGCTTATATATCCATAATAAGTGAAAGAGAGTAATTTGGCTATCGAAAATATAGATTTTATTAACTATCTACTTTTCCTTTTTTAAGCCCAATGTAAGGGCACCCACAATTAGAGCAAATAAACCGATGATAGACAAGAAAAGTGATGCAGATTCGCCTGCTTTAGGAAGGCTAGCTGAAGAAGTTCTATTTCTGTGTCGATTATGCTTTTTGAAGCTAACTTCTTTTAGATCATCATCGTCTAAAATTTTATCTGCGACAGTTTTGAAGTCCTTATCACTATGTCTAACCCTAGTTGCTTTAGGTGTACTAATTGTAGTTGGCTGATTATCCAAGCCTGTTAAACCCGTTACTGGGAGCTTTAACTCTTTATTTCCTGATTCAGTGTCTGCTTTTTCTTCTCTTCTTCCATCAGCATTTCGAGCCACCAGCATCTCATTTCCGTCTGTCCTTCTAATTCGCGTAGCTTTTTCCCCATATCTATACCTCTTTGTATTCTTCTTTCCAGTCTCTTGCGTCTCGAGAAGTTTGCCAAAAATGCTTGTAATCTCTTCATCTTGAATTTTTCCTCCATAAATATTTTGATTAGTTGTTTCGTCATTTAATTTGTAGCTAACAGCTACCTGATTCACAGCGCCAAGTGCAGCATAATCCTTAACTTGAGTGGCATAGCTGATACTAATCGGACCACGATATTTTTTACCATCTAAAGTTAGCGTTAAATTATTTTGATTAATCTTTGGATTTTCTTTATCAAACTTAATTTCATGGTTTGCGACTTGGACCTTTAAAGATTTTTCATCCCAAATTAAACCTTCAGGTATAGCATTTTCCACTACAACTTGATCATATTCTGCCTTTTTTGGATCAATCTTGATTTCCCAGGAAATATTGTCTTGATCAAAAATTCCGTTAATATCAACAGAGCTAATTTCTTCTACAGGATTATTTTGTCCTACTACATGAAGAAACTTAGTTAAATCACCCACTTGAATAAACAAGGTCTGACCTCTTTCAGATTTGTTTTTAACTTGCAGATCAAAATCAATTTGACCAGTTACATTTTCAAAATCCTCTATATTGTCATTGAATAAGACAACTACGCCATCTTGATCAACAACATATTGACCTACTTCATGATCTCTACCTACTTCATCCTGAATTACGAGTCTATTATTTTCTTTAATCCCTTGAAGCGATGCACCACCTACATTTTCCCACGCAATTTTCATCAGACTGTTAGCAGTAAAAGCCTGTCTTCTATCACTAAACTTGGCCTGCACATGCACAAAATCATCGTTAAACTTGGCTCCCTTTTTATCAACCTTGAGTGAGACAAAATTATCGCTCACATCCATCACGGCTGCCTGAACGGTTCTTACTCCTTGGGCAAAGGATAAAAAACAAAAGAAAGCAATGCCTACAAGAATCTTTCTCATTTTTCCCTCCGTACAACTTTTTTGTTATTTGAAATTATACGGAGATAAACTTGTAGAACAATGCTTTCTTCAATGGAAAAATACACTTTTACAGTTTTGTCGCAATTTAGCAAACAAAACTGCTTTTTTGTTTATTCAATAAACAAAGACTTATCAAAAAAAGCCCACCCTTTGGGTGGACCTTCAAAATTAATAATTTAATCTGATTTGTAATGAACCTGTTTCTACACAGTCGCCAAAGCACTTCATTGCGGCATCGTATGTGGACTTAGCTGTCTTATCGTTAGCCTCTTGAAGTTTCTTTTGCAATTTTTCACCGTCAAGATCTTGGACTTCTTGATCAGTTTCAAGTAAAACATGACGACCAGCAGCTAAAGTACTTTGTTTCATCTCTTCAATTGAAGCACTGTAGCGGAATGGGTGCTCGTCAGCAATTGTTGTAATTGCATGAGTAAGCCAGTACATATCTTGAATATCGAAATGTTCCTTAGTATCGCGATAAGTACTTGGAGTATCAAGAATATTGGTGTAGTAAGGAGCAATACCATTGAAGGCATTTGGACCAAAGGCTACCCATTGAACACCAGCGATTTTTTCTGGAACGTTGTTTCTAATTTGCAAGATTGATAATTCTTGGTTACGTTGGAAACCAATTGGACGGAAGGCATGACGGTCTGCGTCTGTACCCTCTAAGCCATATGGATCGTACTTAGTGTGTTGATAACGTGAAGACAATGCATACTTAAAGTCTTCAATAGTAAGCAAGTGTTCAGGCTTTTTTGCAAATGGTAATTCTGGATCGTCTGGTTCACGAACGTCACTTGGGTTAAACAACTTTTGAATATACCATTCACGTGGAATGTTGTATTCATAGTCTGAATCGTCATGGCTACCAAAAATATGACGCAAATTGTATGGATTGCCTTGATGATCGATGTCTAAATAATTATCTTTAATCATCTTTTCCAAATCGGCAGAAGCCATTGTGTCGTCGCTATTAAAGTCAAAGTCGGTAATACTGAACCAGTTAGGTGCAGCAACGTAGCAGTCATCAGGCACACGTTTTGCGGCCCAGTGGTGGCCACCGATTGTTTCCATGTACCAAACTTCGTCCTTATCTGAAAAGGCAACACCGTTTGATTCATAGGTACCATACTTTTCAAGGTATTTACCTAAAAGCTTTACCCCTTCACGAGCTGAATAAATATATGGCAAAACGATGGTAACAAAATCTTCTTCACCGATACCCTTTTTATTCATTGGATCCACGCCCAAAACACGTGAATTAGTGGTGCTAGTTTCAGTAGCTGACATAGCAACGTTTGCGGCATTGATGCCGGCTTCACCCCACCAGCCCATCTTCTTCATAGTTGATTCAAGTTCAGGCACAGCGGTGTAACGCATTGGATCACTTGGCAGATCTACCTTGCATTTTGAAGTTACGGATTGATATTCCTTAGGTTGCTTGTCTGGCGTTACAACGATGAAACGCTTAGGGTTAAAAGCGTGACCGTAGTCTTCATTTCTGGCAACTAGAGTTGAACCGTCGGTAGTAGCTTTTTTACCGGCTAAAATTGTTGTACATGGCATAATTGATTCCTCCTATAATTTGTTTCTTATCCTTATTGTAAAACTTTTATAGGTTAAATTATTTTAGTTTTATTTAGTCAAAGCTAAAAGATTCCAAAATAATGCTGCTAAAATATCTTTAAGATCAAACAACAGAGGATAAAGTCATGCTATACATCGGACAAACATATTCAACATCAATCCAAGCTAAGAAATACGCAGAAAAAACTTCTAATAATATTTTAGAAATTAATGATTCCGCACAAAATAATTATTATAACCAAACTCACTTAGGCAGCAGTCCTAAAAACTATAATAATCAGCGCGGTATTACACAATATAGTGATCAAGAATGCATCATAATATCTAGCACTAATCACATTAGAAGTGACGCTTATAATCCATGGTAAGATGAATTTAATGAAGATATCGGCTACATATATTATTACGGCGATAACAAAACAGCAGATAAAGATCCAGCAACTACAACTGGCAATAAACGACTACTCGAACAGTTCAAATTAAGTCACAGTAATGATCCTAAAGAAAGAGCCAAAGCTATTCCAATTTTATTTTTTGAAAGTAAAAAACAAGGCGAACGAACTTTTCACGGATATGGCACAGTTGAATCAATTAAATTAGTCACTCAGTATAGCGGCTCCAATAAGAATAAAACTTATTTTTCAAACTATCTTTTTACATTCTGTGTTTTTTCTCTTAAAAAGGAACAAGAAGGCTTCAATTGGGATTGGATCGATGCCAGAAGAGAAAAAGATAAATTCGCTCCTTGTTTAGCACCAAAAGAATGGCAAGAGTGGATTAAAGATGGCGATTTTAATAAAATTAGACGTCACGTTTACGGTCGAAGTACTGCCAACAAAAAGGAACAACTACCTACACCTGGTAGTAAGTTAGATATAATTCTCCAAAAAATATATTCTCACTATCAAAATAATCCTTTTGGTTTTGAATACTTAGCTAAAGATGTAACTCGCCTGTTAATCGAGGACTCTGGCACTATCTGCCACGATGGTTGGGTTACTAAGGCATCTGGAGATGGCGGATATGATTACGTACTAAGAATTGATATTGGAAATCATGGCTTAAGCCAAGTTAGACAGGTAGTTCTCGGACAAGCTAAATGCTACGAAAGAAATAATGGAGTTAGTGGCAAAGATGTTGATCGAATTATTGCAAGATTAAAGAGAGGATGGCTTGCAGCATTTGTAACAACTTCTTATTTTACTAATGCCACTCAACAAGAGATTCTAGAAGATAACTATCCTATCTTACTAATCACAGGTAAGCAAGTTGCTGAAATTGTTAATAAAGAACTCTATCGTAAAAATATTAGTTTAGACAAATATCTTAAATCCTTAAATATGGAACAAGAATATAAAAATCCAGAAGATATTCTAAAAGAAGAATAATATCAAAACACCTCATAATTACCAAACGTCAATCTAGTAGCTATGAGGTGTTTTATTAATTTTTCTTTTTCCTATTCTTTATAAAAATCGAAGATCGTTAGGATCAAAGCCGGTTTTATCCTTCTCAGTAATTGGACGAATAACTTTAGCAGGTACACCTGCCGCAATCACATTTGCTGGAATATCATGAGTCACAACACTGCCGGCACCAATAATTGTATTGTCGCCAATCGTTACACCTTGGGTTATTGATACGCATGCACCTATCCAGCAGCGATTACCAATCCTGATCGGCTTAGCAATGCATCCCCCAGGCTTTCTCTCCTTAGCATCAAAAAGGTGATTGCTAGTGTACATACCAACTTTTGGTGCAAGCAAAACATCGTCACCAATCGTCACTGGTGCACCGTCCAAGATTACGCAGTCATAATTGGCATAAAAATTATCACCAACATGAATATTTTGCCCAAATTCACAACGGAAATTTGGATTAACAAATGGTGTTTTACCAGCACTACCAAAAAGTTTTCTGATCAGTTCTTCTTTTTTAGCCGGATCATTTTCAGCATTCAACTTATTAGTATCTTCGGTAGCCTTGTTTCTTGCTTCAATTAACAATGGATCCAAGTCATTGTAAGGCTTGCCTGTTGCCATATATGCGAATTTTTCTTTTAAAGTCATCTTTTTTCTCCTTGAGGATAAATTGTGTATATTTATTATAAAATCATTCTCTATAATATTAGTTAATACGTATTTATTACGAGGAGAAAAAATGAGTAACAAACAAACTATGATTAACAAGCGTGAAATTAAAGCAAGAGTAAGATTTTTCAGACCAAGTCAATAAACTATTTTAGAAAAGGAAACACACTATGTCTGAAAAATTAATCGAAACTATTATCACAAAAAATGATTTTAAGGCTGCTTTTGACAATTTAGGTGTCAAAAGTACAGATGCTTGCATGGTTCATACTGCCATGAGTAAGTTTCAATATTTACCCGGTGGGCCTAAAACAATTGTTAGAGCACTTGAAGAAACTTTATCTGTTGGCACACTAATGATGCCGTCACAGGTTTCAACGAATTGTGATCCAGCAACTTGGGAGTATCCACCCGTTCGTCAAGATTTAATTCAGGTGGTTAGAGATAATATGCCACCATATGATCCAAGGACCTCAGCTACAGAAGGTCTGGGCATAACGCCAGAATACTTTAGAAATTTACCTGATGTAGTTCGCAGCACGCATCCCTATTTGCCAGTTGCTATCTGGGGTAAAAATGCGGCTGAAATTGCCGCACGTCAACCTTTAAACCTACCATATGGGATCAACAGTCCACTTGATTATTTGTACAAGAACGATGGCAAAATTATTTTCTTAGGTACCGATTACGAAACCTGCACAATGCTTCACTACGCAGAATCTACGATTCATCGCAAAACTGAAACCTGTTCTGCAGCAACCAGTATCGACCAAGATGGAAAAACGATTTGGACAAATTATCAAAATATAGATTTAGATTCTTATGACGATTTCAACGAATTAGGTGAAGCTTTTGAAAAAGAATTTCCTAATGAAGTTAAAGCACAAAAATTAGGTCAAGGAATTATCAAAGTAATCAACAGCAAATCCTTGATCGATTTTGCCCGTCAATGGTTTAATAAAAAAGATCATCAATTTGGTAATGCAGTAGATTAACGAAGATCAAAAAGAGCAACACGAGATTCTTTCTCATGTTGCTCTTCTTTATTTTCTATTCTTTTTGCGCAGCTCCACTTTCCACATCTGGCTTGACTTCATCAGTTTTTGAATAATCAAAATCGTCAAGAGTTACCGCACCATCTTCATAGTGCTTTCCATGACGCTCTTCAACCGGTATCCCTAAAGCAATCGACCATTCCTTTGTTTCTCTTAGTTTATATTTTCTTGCTTTCTTTTTAAAACAATAAACCAAATTAGATAGCCAATAATGACAGGAATTGCAAAAATTAGCCAGATCAGCAAAGTTATTTCTTTTAATTGAGCCGTCTGAGCTACTCCTGCTCCGTCAACATTCCTAAACCAGATAATTGCTGCAATTGCTATCCAGACCAGCAATACAATTAATCCGCTAGTTTTCCATGCTTTCATAATTCTCCTCCAAGAAAATTGCGCTATTAATAAATGTTTTAGTTATAGTACAAAAAAGATCTGATTTTTCAATCAGATCTTTTAAACGTATTTATTAATGCTGACTAGAGGATTCGAACCTCCGACCTCATCATTACTAGTGACGTGCTCTGCCAACTGAGCTAAGTCAGCAACTCATTTGTTATCTCATCGACAACAGTATTTATTAAACCATATAGATGGGAGTTGCGCAACCCTTTTTTGAAAAAAATTCAAAAAAATCTTCAAAACTATCAAATAAGGCTATTTACGTTAGAATGGAACTAAAAGTGTTAGTCATTCAAGAGGTGATTTTATGGAGACATTCGCTCCCATTACAACTGAACTAGATTGGCTGCTCAGGATTCTCGTCGCCGCCTTTTGTGGTGCCCTAATCGGCTATGAACGAGCTATCCAAAGAAAAACTGCAGGTGTCAGAACGCACATTGTAGTTGCTATTGCTTCTGCCTTGTTCATGATCGTATCTAAATACGGCTTCACCGATCTGCTCAACATGCACGATCTTTCACTCGACCCTTCAAGAATTGCCGCCCAAATTGTCACCGGTATTTCCTTCATCGGTGCTGGTACAATTTTAGTAAGAAAAGAACAAATTTCTGGTCTAACAACAGCCGCTGGTGTCTGGGCAACTGCCGCCATCGGAATGGCCGTTGGTGCAGGCATGTACTTCATCGGCATCTTATCAACCGCCCTGCTTTTCATCATTCAACTATTCTTTCATGATGACGAAATCATTGATAAACTTACACCACACATTCGTTTCGATATTTTGATAGATGCTATCAATAAACCAGATGTTTTGCCACAAATAAAGCAAGAGCTAAAAAATAATAAAGTTGAAAATATTTCAATCAAGATTCTCGATGTCAGCGATAAAAAGATCGTTCTTTATGTCGATGGCGTTATCAACAATAAAATTGACGAAAATCAAATCATCATGACTTTACGCAAATATCCTGATATTCGAAAAATCAGTTACACACACGGTGGCTTATAACATTTATTTTTAGAGTAATAATTAGTAAAATGTCATTATTAATCATGAAAGGATGACTTTATGGCAGGAACGCTTGACTATTTACGTTGGCGAGGGGATTTATCATTTAAAGAGAAGCCATTCAATAGTGTAGATGCATCACTCTTCGCCTCATTTATCTATCTCCCTGTAGATAAATCAGCTAAAGGACATACCCTAAGCGAAGTAGCGGAAAAACTTCGCGTTCTTCCTTCTTTTCAAGTACAAATGCATGATGAAACTGGCGCTCAGATCTGGCTCCTTCCTAAAAGTCCACGACTAGGAAATGTAGAAATTTTAAACTGGACTAACCGAATGGAGAAAGACCCATATCCATTACAATTTACCGCGGCTACTTTTCAACTAGATAAGAAAACTATTTTAATCGTTTACCGCGGCACCGACAGTTCAATTATCGGCTGGAATGAAGATATGAATATGAACTACATGCCTAAGGTTTATGGTCAAGATGTGGCGGCAAATTATCTTAAAGAAATTGCGGCCAAATATCCTGACGACAAGATCTACTTAGCTGGTCACTCAAAAGGCGGCAATTACGCAGAATATGCTTTAAGTGTGGCAGAACCCGCCTTGCAAAACCGCGTTATCAGAGCACTCAGTTTTGACGGCCCAGGATTTTTCCATCAAGTATGGCGTTCACCCGGCTTTGTTAGAGCACTTCCTAAGATGAAGACTTATCTACCAGAATCTTCAATCATTGGCACTATGTTAGATCACCCAGAACGAGTATTAATTGTTAAAAGTACTGCACCAATGATCCAACAACACGATCCGCGTCGCTGGAGTGTAGGACGAGATAGTTTCGTTTTAGCTGAAGGTCTTACATCAGGTGCAAGATCGCTACGACATTCCCTTATTGACTTTAATCACACTATTCCCGATGAACAACGTGGTGAATTATGGGACGCATTGTTTCAAGCATTCGACGAATTAAATATTACCGATGTGTTCCAAATTACTGCTAACAAATTGCTGGGAACTGTAAGATTCAGCCGCGTAATTATGGCCTTAACCCCAGAAACACGTAAATATGTTTTACACATGGTCGGAGAAATTCTTAACGCAATTCGCGGCAATATCAGTTTGCCATTTAATGAAACTGATTTTGCTTTATATCCTAAGAGTAATGATTCTAACAAAGCTCCTATTTTCTTTGAATTTTACGATAAAACTGTTCCGAGCCTTTTGCCTGAAGAAATTAAACAGCGCTTTAAAGATAATAAAGAGCGTGAACGAGAAAATAAATAGTTTCACATGAAACAAAACGCATGCCTATAGGCATGCGTTTTATTATTTATTATGCATGTTTTCGATTAAACATTCCCGTAACAAACGAGATTGCTAATACCAAGATAACTGCCCCTAGTACCGACGGCACTATTGCCATCCCAGCCATTTGCGGTCCCCAGGAGCCAAAGATTGCTTGGCCTAGCGTTGAGCCAACAAGTCCTGCTATGATATTAGCAAGAAAGCCCATTGAACCACCCCTACCGGTTATGACACCGGCAAGCAGTCCTATTATAGCTCCGACGATTAAAACCCAAATCCAATATAACATAGGATCACCTATTTTCTTTCTTCGTAATTTTTACTAGATTTATCTACTACAAACTTTAGCAATCTTCGTCTATTTTTTGATTGTCTTCTATATCTTCTTTTACTTTTTTGGCCTTAGCTTTAACTTTGCCCTTTACTTGCTGGGCTTTGCCTTCTACTTCACGCGACTTGTCTCCGGTTAATTTACCTTCAACTTCTTTAGCCTTGCCAATTATTTTGTCTTTTAAGCCACTATCCATATTACTCATAAGCGGCTCCTTTCGTTAATAACGTGATACGTTCTATAGTTAATACTACGCTGATTTACCCCTAATTACGTCAAAAAAGACCCAGCTTACGTCTTTCTTAACGTGCTGAGTCTTTTTCATTGCTTTATTGATCAAATCGTGTGTTTTTATTTGAGTAAATTCTTTGCCAATTCAAAGTCGCCAAGAGTTGCGGAACCGTTGTTGGCAACGGCTGGACGAACGATTAACTTGTCCAAATCTGGAGTTGCGACATAGTTGTTGTTAAATTCATTGAAGAACTTTCTAACCTTAACAAGGTCATCTTCATTTAATACAGAACCACCAACAACCATTACATCTGGACGAGCAGTCATGTAAACATTGAAGAGCATTTGTGCGATGTAGTATGCAGAATAAGTGAAGACCTTGTTATCACGTGAAAGCTTTTCACCAGGGATACCGGTTCTGCCTTCAAGACTTGGACCAGCTGCCATACCTTCAACACAAGCGTCGTTGTGGAATGGACAGTGACCCTTGTAGTCATCACCAGGATAACGACGAACGAGCATGTGACCCATTTCTGGGTGGTTGTTCAAACCAAGAAGCTTACCTGCTTGAACAATACCTGCACCAACACCAGTACCAACAGTTGCGTAGAAGTAACTCTTAGAATCATCGCGACCACGGGCAACGTACTCACCGTAACAAGATGCGTTAACGTCAGTCGTCATTGCAACTGGAATGCCAAGTTCTTTTTCAAAGAAGCCCTTAACGTTAGTGCCCGACCAGCCTGGCTTAGGAGTGTCCAAAATGTAACCATAAGTGCGTGACTTAGGGTTGATGTCGATTGGACCAAAAGTACCGATACCCAATGCATCAACTGAGTGCTTCTTAAAGAAATCAGCTGTCTTTTGTAAAGTTTCTTTATTAGTTGTAGTAGGAATTCTGTTGCGAGCAACTTCCTTGCCTGTTTCAACGTCTTGAACTGCTACGATAAATTTTGTACCACCGGCTTCGATACTGCCGACATATTTCTTTTCTGCCATTTTCTCATCCTTTTCTTGTATGTTTTTATCTCCGAATAGTTTTGTGCTGATAATATTATAAAGAAAAAAGCCTTTATATGTAAAGGCTTTCATATGTATGTAATTAATTTTATTTACTTACGCTTTATCTACAACTTCTTCAGAATTGATTTCTTCAATTGGCTTACCATTTTTATCAAAGTAGTCATCAAGATCACGACACCAAATCATTGCCATTGTTCCCTGTCCTACATGGACACCAACTACCGGCCCAATAATACTTTCATCGAACTTATATCTAGGGAACTTAGCACGATAATCTTCAATCCATTCTTCTTTCTTATCAGGATCAAGTGAATCAAAAATTGTGCATTGAATATTGTATGGCATGTTCTTAGTTAGATTGTCAAAATCATTTTGCACATGCTTATATGCACGTTTAGTTTGTCTTTCCTTAGCAATTGCAGAGATCTTACCTTCATCTTGCACATCCATTGAAAGAATTGGCTTAATTTTGAACAATGTTCCCACAAAACTGGCAGCGTTAGAAAGTCGACCTGTTCTCTTCAAGTGGCTCAAATTGTCCACCATAAAGCGCACATCCATCGTTTTTTGCAAATCAGATAAATCATGCATAATTAAATCAACGTCGGCTCCAGCCTCGACTAGGCGGCCCGCCAGCATAGCATAATCGGCCTCACCAGCACAGGTGATTTTGCTATCGAATGGATGAATCTTGATTCTAGTTTCGCTATTCGCAATACTTTCAACAGTTGAATAATAACCAGAAATACCACTAGACAAGGTAATTACAATCACATCAGTGTAGCCTTGCTCTACATATTCATCTATTCTTTTTTGCAAGTCACCTGGGGAAGGATGTGAAGTTGAAGGCAATTCACTTTCATCAGCCAATTTTTTATAAAATTCTTCATAGCCAATATCGATCATATCGCGGTAAGTCTTATCGCCCCACATAATTGGAATTGGCAAAACATCGATATGATACTTTTCTTGTTGCTCTTTAGTTAAGTAAGCTGAGCTATCGGTTAAAACAGCAATTTTCATAATCTTTCTCCTTTGATTGTTACTTATATTTTAACCGATTTCAGATAGCTTTTAGCAAAAAAATAACCTGCTTTTAAAAAAAGCAGGTCTTTTTAATAATCAACTTTAGTTATTATTACTACTGCCGCCAGTAGCTTTGTTAACAATCTTTTGGTATTGACGCAAGCCATCGAAATCTGAGTCTTTGGCACTTACATAGCCATAATGGTTGTAAATACTTTCAATGATTTGCTTACCCTTCTTAGACTTAGCAATGTTCTTGAATGCCTTAGAAAGTTTAGCTCTAAACTTCTTAGGCATGTCTTTTCTAACTGCGATGGTGTCGTTAGGAATCCACTTAGTGAAGTAGATTGGCACAACGTCAGTCATTGCCTTCTTATCGTCTTGAGCTGCGATGTTACGTGCATCTGAGAAGACGAATGCAGCATCAACGTCACCGTTCAATACTGAAAGAACTTCTTGATCATCACCTTTGATGTTAACAAGCTTACATTCCTTAGTAACATTTAAGCCCTTCTTGTAAAGTTCTGCAACTGGGTAAACGTAACCGGATGAAGAACTTGGATCACCGATAGCAATCTTTTTACCTTTAAGGTCCTTCCATGACTTGATCTTAGAACCCTTCTTAACCACGATCATACCGCGGTATTTGTGCATCAAAGTGTGGTTCATCTTACCAGATGGTTCATCATAGCCGTAACGTTCAGCTTGTAAAAGTACGTCCGCGATTCCACGTTTATGAGCAAGAATGTAAGAATATGGTGGCATAAAACCAACGTCAACTTTCTTAGATGACATAGCTTCAACCAAACCACTGTAGTCTGTAGAAACTGTTACGTGAACTGGAATGTGCAATTGCTTTTGTAAAAGCGTTCCAAGTGGCTTGGCCTTAGCTTCCATCTTGTTAGCTTGAGTACTTGGTACGAATTCGACATTCAATTCTTTTGGTTCATTTGATGAAGATGAACTACTCTTTTGATTGTTCGAACATGCCGCAAGTGAAACAGTAGCTAAAACTGCTAAAGCTCCAACTAATACTTTTTTAAACTTCATAAACCTGAAATTCCTCCAAAAAATTAATTAATAGGTTTCATCACATAAATAGGTATAACAGAATAAATGCTAGATTTCAATATAAAATGCGAATTATATTATTTATATTTATGATTATTGTTCTGATATTTATTTTATATTTACTGCGATATCAACATTAGTCACTTAATATTCGGATTTTGAATACTCTTAATAAATAAAAAAGCACATGCTTTTAACATGTGCTTAATTGCCATCAGGATCATCATGAGCATAATCAAGGTTCGAGAAGCGGTTATATGGCTTCGAGAACATTAATTTAACAGTCCCACGACTACCTGAACGGTTCTTTTCAATAATTACTTCAACTTCACCGTTATCGTCTTCTGCTCCGACTTCACTACTGCTACCGCTATTTTCACCATCTTCGGGTTCATCACGATAGTAGTCGTCACGATAAAGGAACGAAACAATATCGGCATCCTGTTCAATTGACCCAGATTCACGAATATCGGACAATACAGGCCGTTTATCTTGACGCTGCTCAACTGACCGTGACAACTGTGAAAGGGCAATGACAGGCACGTGAAGCTCCTTAGCAAGCTTCTTAAGTTGTCTAGAAATTGCGGAAACTTCTTGTTGCCGTGATTCACTACGTGGACCTTCAATCAGCTGCAAGTAGTCGACAACAACTAAACCTAAATTGCCCTTTTCTTTAGCCAGTCGCCGTGACTTGGCACGAATTTCACTCATTTTGATACCTGGCGTATCGTCAATGAAAATGTCGGTGCCAGCTAGTGATCCAGCCGCCATAACCAAATTGTGCCATTCTTCCTGATCTAATTGGCCAGTTCTAAGATGCTGTGAATCAATCAGCCCTTCAGAAGCTAACATTCTTTGTACAAGCTGTTCACCACTCATTTCTAGTGAGAACATCGCCACAGATTTATCAGTGTGTAAACCGACATATTGGGCCACATTTAATGCAAAAGAAGTTTTACCAACACCAGGACGAGCGGCAATAATGATCAATTCGTCATCGTGAAAACCAGTAGTCATTTTATCCAGCTCATAGAAACCGGTTGGCAAACCCGTAACCATATTATTATCTTCAGGCAAGTTGTTAATATCATTAATCGTTGAGTTAACAACTTCCTTAATTGATCTAAAGCCACCGGTGTTGTTCTCAGACGAGACATTCATGATCTCGCTTTCCGCGTCATCAAGAATATCCGTTACATCGTCTGAACCATTGATGGCATTAGTAATAATATTTTGACTGGCTGAAATCAGTCTTCTGAGCAAGGCCTTTCTGTGCACAATTTGTGCATAAAAGTTAACGTGTGCCGCAGTTGGCGTGGACATTGCTAATTCTGAAACATAGCCAATGCCACCTATATCATCAAGCTGATTACGTTTATTCAGCTCATCCTGAAGAGTCAGTGGATCAATTGCATCCCCACGATCAGACAAGTCCAGCATTGCCTGGAAAATAATCTGATTTGCGCGTTCATAAAAATCTTCAGGCTGAACGACCGCACTAGCATCCGCAATCGCTTCTGGATCAATGAAAATCGCACCTAGAACGGCTTTTTCAGCGTCGGAGTCATGCGGAATTTGTTGAGAAACAATATTATCCATCAATCACAACCACTTTTTATAAAAATAATTAGTCTTGTTCAGTAACGTGAACGCGAATAGTTCCTTCAACGCCCTTGAATAACTTAACGTGAACGTTAGTGTAACCCAAAGTCTTGATTGGTTCTGGAAGGTTCAACTTACGCTTGTCAATCTTGATACCGTATTGCTTTTCAAGGCCTTCAACAATCTTCTTGCTTGAGATTGAACCGAACAAACGAGAATCGTTACCAGCCTTTGACTTGAAGTTAATAATAGTGCTTTCTTTTTCAAGTTCTGCCTTAATCTTTTCGGCTTCAGCCTTTTCTGCTTCATAAGCAGCCTTTTCGTTAGCTTCAACACGCTTCAAAGTGTTCATGTTACCCTTAGTAGCTGCCTTGGCAAGACCACGCTTGATTAAATAGTTTTGTGCATAGCCATCTGGAACTTCCTTAACTTGTCCACGCTTGCCTCGACCTCTAACGTCTTGTGTAAAAATAACTTTCATTCTCGGGTCCCCCTTTAATCATTTTCTTCTTCATATTCATCAATTGCTTTAAGCAATTTTTGTTTTGCCTCTTCAATAGTAACACCCTTGATCTGAGTTGCCGCATTTGAAAGGTGTCCACCACCGCCGAGTTTTTCCATAATAATTTGAACATTGATCTTGCCCATTGAACGAGCAGAAATACCAATCGTATCTGAGCTACGTCTAGTAATGGCAAAGCTTGCACCTACATTTTCCAAATCAAGCGCAGTATCGGCCGCTTGAGCGGTGATGATCGGATCAATAATCTTATCATCAGGACCACAAAGTACGGCCATATGTGGCTTAACCATCTTGAGCGTTGCGACCAAGTGAGTTCGTTCAAGGAAGCTATCAATGTCTTCTTTTAACAACATGCTTACTACGGCTGAATCGGCACCGATTGAACGCAAGTAACTTGCGGCATCGAAGGTTCTCGTACCAGTCCTAAGTGAGAATTCCTTTGAGTCAACAACGATACCAGCAAGCATGGCTGTTGCTTCAAGGTCAGTCAATACTCGCTTACCATTAGCTGGCTGTTGATATTCAATCATTTCGGTAACCAATTCACAGGCAGACGATGCATATGGTTCAACATATGTAAGCATTGGATTCTCTGGGAATTCCTCGCCACGTCTGTGGTGGTCAATTACGATAATTCTGTTTTTCAACCGGTCATATAACGGTTGTGAATAAGTAATTGAATACTTAGAATGGTCCACCATTACCAACATTGACTTGTCGGTAACCTCGGACAAAGCCTCTTCAGGACTGATAAAGATATCTTTATCCTGATTCTTTTGTTGCATCCGAGTAACCAAACGACCAACGTCATAATTGGTCTTATTGGTATCAAGGACGAAATTGGCTTTAACGCCGTGAAGACGAGCCAATTTTACTACACCAATACCACTACCGACAGAGTCCATGTCAGGACGTTGATGTCCTACTACGAAGACACGATCTGCATCTTTGAACAATTCACTAATTGCTTGAGAAACCATTCTCGCTCTAACACGAGTACGTTTCTCCATTGGGTTGGATTTACCACCGTAGAAACGGGCATCCTTACCTGGCTGACGCAAAACAACCTGATCCCCGCCTCGGCCCAGTGCTAAGTCTAGGTTGGATTGAGCCTGGTTAGCAATTTCGGATAATGAATCACTGCCAAAGGCAATCCCCATCGATAAGGTCAATGGAGTATTGTTACGGCTAGTTTCTTGGCGCACCTTATCCAAAACGGAGAACTTGTCCTTTTCCATTTCTGCCAAATCCTGCATATGAACCAGCAACAGGAAATGATCTTCATCAATCCGCTTTAAATAGGCCTTAAACTTCTTAGCATAATTGCTCAATGTGTTTTGCACATAGGAACTCATGCTGGTCAATTCCTGATCATGCATGGTTTCGCTCAATTCATCGTAGTTATCGATGAAGATTTGACCAATAGCTAGACGCTCAGCCTTATACTTATCTTCAATTTTTGCATAGCGCGTAATATCCAATAGATAAATTACGCCCAAGTTATCTTGAACCACCATCTCAAAGCGATGTCCATCCCAATCGACGATATGATTCTCTGAGGTTTTAGCTTCAATTGCTTCATTAAGCAGCTTATTTAAGTCCGGATCAACAGCCTCAATAGTATGTCCTACCAAATCCGTATCCTTCAAATACAATTGCAAGTATGGATTGACCCATTGAATTTGGTGATCAGAATCATACAGCAAAATACCCAAAGGCATCTTGATCATTGCTTCTTGCTCACTACGCTTTATGCGGTAAGACAAGTTGACTGCGAAGTTATTCGCATTGCCTGCCAAAATATAGGTTCCATAAATTGCAAAAGCAACGGTAAGGATAAAAATCAATACCATTGCCAACCCGAATAACGGATTCATAATCATTGCAATTACGCTTCCCAGTAAGGAAAGCGACAAAATGATTATCATGGAAGCTGTTAATCTTGAATCCTTAATAAACTCAGGCAATTCAAGCTTATGTAAAAAATCTTTCATGAAGATCCTTCCTATAAGAGTAAACTATATCAGTGTCAATTATACCTTATTAAGTACCTGTATTGAAAAGGTTGAAACTAAAAAATCAAATCCAAGTATTCACTCAGATTTGATATGAAAAAAGGCTAGGAGAATATCTCCTAACCTCTGGTTTTTATTCGATCTAAATTAATCTTCAGCAACGAATGGCAATAAGCCCATGATACGAGCTCTCTTAATTGCATTAGCTACTTTACGTTGGTTCTTAGCACTAGTGCCAGTAACACGACGTGGTAAAATCTTACCTCTTTCTGAGATAAAACGTTTCAACAGATCGACATCTTTGTAGTCAACGTAATCGATGTGGTTAGCTGCGATGTAGTCAACCTTACGACGACGACGGCCACCTCTTCTTTGTTGAGCCATGTTCTAGAATCCTTTCTTAAATTTATTTTTAGAATGGAAGATCATCATCAGAAATATCAATCGTATCACCTGATCCAGCGAATGGATCTTGTGCATTATTTTGATTGTTATTATTCTGTGGATTATTGTTTTGTGATCCGCCATTATTTTGGAAATTGTTAGTACTTGGTGTACTATTATTTCCATTATTTGGTGTATAACCACCATTTTGACCGCGGGCTTCACGATCCTTGCGTGATTCGAGTAATGCGAAGTTATCAACAACAACTTCAGTTACATATACTCTTTGCCCGTCTTTATTATCATAACTTCTGGTTTGAATTCGGCCATCTACACCAACTAATGAACCTTTAGAGGTAAAGTTGCAGAAGTTTTCTGCTGACTTTCTCCAGATTACACAGCTAATGAAGTCTGCGCCTCTCTCACCTTGACTATTTGTAAATTGACGGTCAACAGCAAGAGTAAACGTAGCAACCGAGATTCCGCTCCCAGTAGTACGCAATTCAGGATCACGTGTTAAACGGCCAACAAGTACAACTCTATTAATCATACTTATGTCCTTCCTTTCCTAAATCACATCGATAATAAATTAAAATTATTTGTCTAACTTAACGGTCATTGAACGTAAGATAGCGTTGTCAATCTTTGACAAACGGCTAAATTCGTTAACTGCGTCAGCGTTGTCAGCAGTGAAAGTCATAATGTGGTAAGTACCTTCACGATACTTATCAATTTCATATGCGAAACGACGCTTGCCCCAGTCTTTGGATTCTACCATAGTACCACCGTTATCAGCGATAACCTTGTCGTAGTTTTCTACGAGAGCCTTCTTGTTGTCTTCGTCAACATCTGGCTTGATGATGTAAGTTACTTCGTACTTTGTAGTTGCCATGACTATTGCACCTCCTTTTGGACTATATGGTTCTTGCTAAAATCAAGAACAAGGAGTAATTGGAATATTACTCGCAATTTCTAATTCTAGCATATAAACAAAAAATTACCAAACAGTTTTTCACGTGATCCTGGCAGTTTTTTTACTGCTCACTATTTATTACGCAAAAAAGTTTGATAATTTTTTTAAAAGTTGAAATTTTTTGTTTTTTTAATTATTTATTCATCGTCATCGGTTTGATTTTGTTCAGCTTCAGTTGGAACAATGGTCAAACTTGCAACCTTGCTGTCATCGTTAACCTTAATCAAACGAACACCCATTGTGCTACGTCCAGTTTGAGAAACGTCCTTGGTCTTGAAACGAATCATAATTCCGTTCGTAGTAATTACCATGATGTCCTTGCCTTTGTCCACAACGATTACACCGGCAAGAGGACCATTCTTTTCAGTGATGTTGGCAGTTTTAATACCTTTACCACCACGACCCTTAACTGGGTATTCAGCGGCAGGAGTACGTTTACCGTAACCCTTTTCTGAAATGACTAAGACCTGATCGTCCTTGCCTAAAACGCCTGAGCCGACAACGTAGTCGTTTTCACGCAAGTTGATACCACGAACACCGGCAGCGGTTCTACCCATGGCACGAACGTCGCTTTCCTTGAAGGTAACGGCATAACCCAAGTGAGTACCGATCAAAATGTTTTGGTTGCCATCAGTGGTCAAAACGTTGCTCAATTCATCCCCATCGCGGAGAGTAAGGGCAATCAAACCACTGTTTCTAATGTTAGAAAATTCGCTAACGTGGGTACGCTTAACTGTTCCCATCTTGGTGATAAAGAACAAGTAGTTATCATCCGCATTTTCAGGAATGTTGATAACTGTTTGAACCTTTTCGCCCTTCTCTAATTGGAGCAAGTTAACTACTGGCAAACCTTTAGCCATTCGACCATATTCAGGAATTTCGTAGGCCTTCTTTGAGTAAACCTTACCTGCATTGGTAAAGAACAAAAGCATGTCATGCGTACTTGAGTAAATCAAGTGTTCAATAAAGTCGCCGTCTTGAACACCCATACCTTTAATACCCTTACCACCACGGTTTTGGGTCTTAAATTCTTGGATAGGCATTCTCTTGATGTAGCCGTTATGCGTTACAGTCAAAAGAATGTTTTGCTTTTCAATCAAATCTTCGTCTTCGATTGAAACAACTTCACTGGCACCAATTTCGGTTCTACGCTTATCACCAAAACGCTTTTGGATATCGAGCAATTCATCGTAAATGATTTGGTCGATTCTTTCTGGCTTAGCAAGAATATCCTTGTAGTCTGCAATCTTAGCTTGTAAATCTTTGTATTCAGCTTCAACCTTGTCACGTTCCAATCCGGTCAAACGAACTAAACGCATGTCTAAAATGGCTTGTGATTGTTTATCATCAAGGCCAAAACGACTGATCAAAGTTGCCTTAGCGATATCGCTTGAATGACTGCTACGGATGATGTGGACAATTTCATCGATGTTGTCCAAGGCAATTCTCAAACCTTCGAGAATGTGTGCTCTTGCTTCAGCCTTAGCTAATTCGAACTTAGTTCTGCGAGTTACAACATCTTCTTGGTGATCCAAGTAGTATTGGAGCATTTGCTTCAAGGTGAGGTAATGTGGTGCACCATCAACAATGGCAACCATATTCATCCCGAAGTTGGCCTGCATTTGAGTTTGCTTGAACAAGTTGTTTAAAACAACGCTCGCACTTGCATCCCTACGGATATCAATTGTGATCCGCATACCAGTCTGGTCGGATTCATCACGAACACCGGTAATTCCATCGATGATCTTTTCACGAGCCAAGTCAGCAATCTTTTTAACTAATTCAGCCTTGTTAACCATGAATGGAATTTCGCTGACTATAATTCTTTCACGGCCACTCTTTTCGGTTTCGATATTCGTTTTGGCACGAACAACGATGTTGCCCTTACCAGTTTCATAAGCACGGTAAATACCGCCACGGCCCATGATAATTCCGCCTGTTGGGAAGTCCGGACCTGGAATAACTTTCATCAAATCCTTGGTAGTAGCGTCAGGATTTTTCATCAACATGTGCAAACCACTAATAACTTCACTCAAGTTATGAGGTGGAATGTTAGTGGTCATACCAACGGCAATACCGTTAGCACCGTTGACAAGCAAGTTAGGAATTCTAGCTGGCAAAACTACTGGTTCATTTTCGGTATCATCGTAGTTTCTTTGCCAGTCGATCGTGTTCTTGTTAATATCACGAAGCATTTCCACAGCGATCTTGCTCATTCTTGCTTCGGTATAACGCATTGCGGCTGGTTCATCACCGTCGACAGAACCGAAGTTTCCGTGTCCGTCAACCAACATGTAACGGTATGAGAAGTCTTGTGCCATGTGGGCCATAGCCAAATAAATTGATGAGTCACCGTGTGGGTGGAACTTACCCATAACTTCACCAACAATTCTAGCACTCTTCTTGTATGGCTTGTCAGGTGTTACGCCCAATTCGCTCATTCCGTAAAGAATACGACGCTGTACTGGTTTTAAACCATCACGAACATCAGGTAAAGCACGTGCCACAATAACTGACATCGCATAGTCCAAGAAGGAGCTACGCATCATGCTGGTCAGATCAACGTTTCTAATTCTATGATCTTGAGTTTGATTCTCGTCCATTTAAAACCTCCTACGCATCTAGGTTTTCTACATACTTGGCGTTCTTTTCAATAAAGCTACGTCTAGGTGCAACTTCATTACCCATCAAAAGTTCAAAGACCGCATCGGCATCTTTAGCATATTCAGGACTTACACGATCTAATCGTCTGTTTTCAGGATTCATGGTTGTTTCCCAAAGTTGTTCTGGGTCCATTTCACCTAACCCCTTGTAACGTTGAACTACTGGCTTTGGACTTGGTTGCAAGCTGCCTAAGTAGTCGTGCAATTCTTCGTCAGTATCAAGATATTTAACAACCTTGCCTTGACGAACTTGGTACAGAGGTGGACGAGCGATATAAACATATCCCTTGTCGATCATTGGACGCATGTAGTTGTAGAACAGTGTTAAAAGAAGAGTTCTAATGTGGGCACCATCGACATCGGCATCAGTCATGATAATCAACTTGTGATAACGTGCCTTTGAAACATCGAAGTCTGCGCCGAAGCCTGTGCCTAAAGCTGTGAATAAAGATCTAATTTCTTGGTTAGCCAAAATTCGATCCATTGAAGCTTTTTCCACATTCAAGATCTTACCTCTGATTGGCAAAATAGCTTGAGTCAAACGAGATCTACCTTGCTTTGCGGAACCACCGGCTGAGTTACCTTCGACGATGAACAATTCTGAAATGCTTGGATCATTACTGGTGTTGTCAGCCAGCTTACCTGGCAAGTTGGCAATTTCCAAACCAGACTTTTTACGCGTTACTTCACGCGCACGCTTAGCAGCAGTTCTAGCACGTTCTGCTAATTGACCTTTTTCCACAATCTTACGTCCAACTGATGGGTTTTCCATTAAAAAGCGGCTAAAGGTTTCAGAGAATGACTTGTCAACAGCAGTTCTAGCATCTGAGTTACCCAGCTTGGTCTTAGTCTGACCTTCGAATTGTGGATTAGGGTGCTTAACTGAAACAACTGCAGTCATCCCTTCACGAATATCTTCACCAGAAAGATTATCGTCTTTGTCCTTTAAGATCTTAGCCTTGTGGGCATAGTCGTTAACCACACGCGTTAAAGCGGTCTTAAATCCAGCTTCGTGCATCCCACCTTCATAGGTGTGAATGTTGTTAGCAAAGGTCATTAACGTTGTCTTATAGCCATTTGTATATTGCAAAGCTACTTCAACGTCGATACCGTTATAAGTGCTTTCCACATAGATAGGATCATCAAACAATACTTCTTGGTCCTTGTTCAAAAAGGCAACGTATTCTTTGATACCACCTTCAAACTTGTAAACATCGGTTTCTGCACTATCTTTACGCTTATCAGTAAAGGTAAGTGTTAATCCCTTGTTCAAAAAGGCTAATTCACGAATTCTGTTCTTTAAAATCTTGTCGTCAAAGACGGTAGTTTCGGTAAAGATATCAGGATCTGGGTAAAAGTGAACGATAGTACCGTGTTCACTAAGTGGAACCGTACCGATTTGTTTCATCTCATCCTTTACACGACCGTGATCAAAGTCAATGAAGTACTTCTTGCCATCACGCATAACAGTAACATCAAGCTTTGTGGATAAGGCGTTAACAACTGAAGCACCTACACCGTGCAAACCACCTGAAACTTTATATCCGCCACCGCCAAATTTACCGCCGGCGTGAAGAACAGTGAAGACAGTTTCAAGTGCTGGACGACCAGTTTTTTCTTGGATATCCACAGGAATACCACGACCATCATCTTGAACAGTAACGCTGCCATCTTCGTTGATAGTAACCTCGATCTTGGTGGCAAAACCAGCAAGTCGTTCGTCAATACTGTTATCAATAATTTCCCACACTAAATGGTGCAATCCTTGAGAACTAGTCGAACCGATATACATACCAGGACGCTTGCGGACAGCCTCAAGACCACCTAAGACTTGGATTTGACTGGCATTATACTTGTCGGCCTCTTTTTCATATTTTTTGACCTTATCAAGATTTTCTTTTGATTTATCAGCCATTTAATTCTCCTTCTCCAAACTAATTTTGCCTGATTGAATGTGGTACACGCGTGGCTTCTTGATTATTTCCCAAGAAATCCCCTCTAAGTCAGTTGTGGTAATAAACGTTTGGGTCTTTCCATGAATGTAATTAAGAAGTGCACTCTGACGACCATGATCCAATTCGCTCATGACATCATCTAACAGCAATAACGGATATTCATCGGTCAACTGGTGAACCAACTGAATTTCCGCTAGTTTTACGCTAAGAGCAATGGAGCGCTGCTGCCCTTGCGAAGCATACAAATGAGCATTTTTACCATCAAGCTTAAACTCAATATCATCGCGATGCGGACCAGATGTAGTAGTTCCTTTGCGGATTTCGGTTGCTTTATTGCGTTCAAAACTTGCTAGGATCTTTTGGTAGATCGTTTCGGTATTATCGTCTGCTTCAATATCTGAAACAGATGGATGATACGCAATTGCGAGTTTTTCACCGCCTAAGCTAATATGTGCATAAGCATCACTAGCGTAATGACTCAAATATCTTAGAAATTTAAAGCGGCGAGAAATTACTTCTGCCGCGATACCAGCTAACTGATCTGACAAAACGTCTAGAAAAACCTGATCTTTCGCCTTGCCTTTAGACAGTTGCTTTAAATAATTATTCTTCTGCATCAGTACCTGGCGATACTTGCTGGCAAAATATAGATATTCCGGATTAATTTGACCAAATTCTTGATCCATGAATCGACGTCGCAAAGCTGGCGCACCCTTTATCAACTCCAAATCTTCTGGAGAAAATAAAATTGCATTCAGCTGCCCCACATATTTGGAGAGCTTGCTTTGCTCAACCCGGTTTATCCACACTTTTTTACCCTTTTTTGTGATTAACACTCGCAAAGTCAGATCAACTTGACTCTTTTGCACATGACCTAATAAATTTGCGTATTCTCCATCAAAACCAATTAATTCTTTATCATTATTCGTTCTATGGGAACGTGTTAATGCCAAAAAATAAATTGCCTCTAGCAAATTAGTCTTGCCTTGTGCATTCTTGCCAATAAAAATATTGACGTTAGGGTCAAAGTCCACATCCAACTTTTTCAAATTGCGAAAGTTTTGCACAGTGAAATGATCAAGATACATTAATCTTCCTGCCGAAACTCGTACTCTTGTCCATTTACGAGCAAACGATCGTTAGCAAAGATTTTTTTGCCGCGTCGCTGCTCGAGTTCTCCATTTAAAGTTACGGGATTATCTTGCAGATAAAACTTCGCTTGTCCACCGGATGAAATAAAGCTTTCCTCCTTCAGGAATTGTCCCAAAGTTATGTACTCGCCTGTAATTGTAAAATACTTGATAATACTCACCTTCAATGCCCTTTATACCTATATAATTATATTAGTTTTCGACAAAAATAACAAACCTAAAACGCTATTTAAAGCGATATAAGCGTTTTTTTAAAAAATAAACTAATCACACTAGGCCGAAGAAAAAGTAACAGAGACCGATTTTTGACGCTTTAAACAAAAAACAAAAAAATAAAAGCCACCTTTTGCGGTGGCTTTTTAAGAAGCTTAATCTTAATATTGTGTAATTGATTAATAAGTTCTAACCGGAGTAATCAATTGAACGAAGTCAACGTCTTCTTTATCAGGATTGATGACAAATGGACGAAGTGGCTTAGTAAAGTTCATAATTACTGAATCAGTAACAGAAGCTCTGAGGGCATCGCGCATGTAATCTGGGTTAAATGAAATTTCCAAATTATTACCTTCCAAGTTTCTGAAGCTAACATCTTCTTCTACGTTACCAATTTCAGCTGATTTACCTGATAACTTAGCAGTTTGGTTTCCCACATCCAAAGTTAACGTTACAACGTTGTTGCGGCCAGCGTGCGTTAACAAACTTGCACGTTCAAGCGCACTAGATAATTCAGGAATATCAAATTCAATGCTGGTAGTCTTTTCGGTCGGAATCAAACGATCGGTATCAGGGTAATTACCGTCAAGCAAACGTGAGTAGAATGAAAGATTGCCAATTACAAAGAGCGCTTGATTGTCCCCTGGGCAAACTTTTACTTCTGGGTCTGCTTCGGCAATAATTCTTGCCAATTCTTGTAAGCTCTTCCCTGGAATAATTAAATCAGTTTCTGATTGAGGTCCGTTTTCTAAAGCAATAGTTCTTTGTGAAAGACGGTGTGAATCAGTGGCAACCGCCTTAATGCTATCAGGATTAAAAAAGAAACGTACACCAGTTAAAATTGCTCTTGTTTGATCATTTGAAGTAGCAAATTGTGTTTCATTGATAATTTCTCTGAAAGTTTTACCTGAAATAGTAAATGATGCAGCATCAGAAATTTCTGGTAAACGAGGATAATTATTTGCATCCAAACCATTAATCGTAAATTCACTATTTTCAGATACGATTTGAGTTTGGAAACTTTCTTTTACTTCAAAAGAGAAATCTTTACCTGGCAACTTTTTAACAATTTCACTGAAAAATCTAGCAGGCAAAACAATTGATCCTGTAGATTCTACGTTCAAGTCCTCATTTACAGGAATCTTGATTTCAATAGAAATATCTGTATCGCTACCTGTTAAAGTTAATTCATCTTCTGTTAAATCCAATTTGATCCCACTAAGAATTGGAATAGTAGCTCTTGATGAAATGGCACGCATAACATTGTTTAAGTTCTCGATAAACAGGTTGCGATTGATCGTAAATTTCATTTTAATCCTCCTAAACGAAAGTGACTTTTCTTTTTTATTTAATTATATATTTAATTAGTAGTAGTAGTAGGGCCTGTGAATTCTGTTGAAAACTCATAAGAAGCCTGAAAATAACGGAATTGTAACGGTTAAAAAAGATGTGTAAAACTCGCAAAGTTGTCCACAGTGGATAACTTTGATTAATGCTCAAGCATTTGTTTCAAATCGAAAACAGCCGTTTTGATGTCAGCATCAGTTTTCATTTGCTTATCGATTTTATCATAAGCGTGCATAACTGTCGTGTGATCTTTTCCGCCAAATTCTTGTCCTATCTTAGGTAAACTTGCATCAGTTAATTCCCGAGAAAGATACATCGCGATCTGTCGTGGTACCACAATCTGCCGTACACGCTTTTTACCCTTCAATTCGGCTGTCGAAGTTTGGAAGTAATTTGCGACAACTTCCTGTATTTTCGAAATTTGTAGTCCACGATTTTTTTGTACGAGTTTCAGATCAACTAAGGCTTCTCGAGCTAAGTTAACGTCGATGTCAGCCTTTTCGATAGTAGCATATGCTTGAACTTTAACTAAAGCCCCTTCGAGTTCTCTAATATTAGTATCTACTTGAGAAGCAATGTAATCGAGAGTGTTGTCATCAATAGTTAAGCCTTCAGATTCAGCCTTTCTTCGTAAAATTGCGATTCGGGTTTCCAAATCTGGAGGAGTAATTTCAACTTGTAAGCCCCATGTAAATCGAGAAACTAAACGTTCAGACAGATCAGGAATTTCTGTAGGTAAACGATCACTGGTCATCACGATTTGCTTTTGATCATTATATAGGGTTTCAAAAGTATGGAAGAATTCTTCTTGAATTCCTTCTTTTTTAGCAAAGAATTGAATATCGTCAACTAGTAATAAATCACAGGTTCTGTATTTTTCGCGAAATTGGTCCTGTGTTTTATTTTTTATTGAATTAATAAAGTCGTTGACGAAGGTCTCACTCTGTATATAAACTACTTTAGCGTTGGGTCTTTCAAGCAGCATTTGATGGCCAATTGCTTGCATCAAGTGAGTTTTTCCGAGACCTACTCCCCCGAAGATAAATAAAGGATTATAAAAACTACCAGGACTGTCTGCGACAGCTAATGCGGCACCGGCAGCTAATTTGTTTCCTTCACCTTGAACGAAATTATCAAACGTATATTTTTCGTTTAACTTCAAATCTTTAGTGAATTCTTGTTGTTCCCTATTTCTTGGCTGCACTCGAATATCGTGTTGTGGCTCAGGAGTTACGATTCTTTCAGGCGTGTCACTGTCTTCAGATATCTTAAATACAGGTAGTATTTCGATACCAGCATAGCCGTATGCTGATTGGATTAATTGTGACGAAAGATTTTTCTCCCAGTAACCTTTTGCAACAGGATTTTGAACTAAAATTTGTAGTTCATGAGTTTTTTTATCATAAGAAATAGGTTTAGTATTTTTAAACCATGCATTATAGGCAACTTCATTAAAACGAGCGCGCATTTCGTCGTTAAAGTGTTGCCAAAATTTCTCAATGTCGAACAATTTGCATTCCTCCATGTTGATAAAAAGCATATTTATTTTAGCATGTTGATAAAAAGTTTTCCACAAGTGAAATAAATATTAACAGTATAAACATCCTGTGGATATTTTAGAATTTAATATGCACAATTTGACATGACAGAGGCGGAACAATTACTTTATGCACAGTTATAGTGTGGATAGCAAAAGCTATTGTACCAAGACTTTAATTCAAAATCTATATGCGTTATCCACATAGTGTGAATTAAGTTTTTAACACGATGTGAGTTGTGGAAAAAACTAGGGATTAATTTGTGAATTTTGCTTTGTGGAAAAATAAAAATATTTTTTATCCACACAAAAATAGCCAAAAAATCGAAAAATGTGTAGTAAAGAGTGCAGCATTATTTTCAAGAAATACTTGGTTTTTATTGATATTCGTGCTATCCTTAGTAAGAAATTGTGCAGTTGGCACAAAGAATTTATGGAGGTGCAGTTTATAATGACAACTAAAAGAACTTACCAACCTAAGAAGCGTCACCGTTCACGTGTTCACGGTTTTATGAAGCGCATGAGCACATCAAATGGCCGTAAGGTTTTAGCAAGACGCCGTGCAAAAGGTAGAAAAGTCTTATCTGCTTAAACCACTGAATCCCAGTGGTTTTTTTAGTCTACTAGAGTGGAATGAAACGTTTTGAGAAAGTCTTATCGAGTAAAATCTGAAAAAGATTTCCAGCAAGTTTTCGAATCTGGCGACTCCGTCGCTAACCGTGCTTTTGTCATATATGTAGTAGAAAAACCTGAAAATAAACATTTTCGGGTAGGTATTTCTGTAGGCAAGAAGGTTGGTCATACCGCTGTCGCACGTAATCGACTCAAGCGTTATATTCGGGCCGTAATTGATGAAGAAAAATTGCAAATTAATCCAAATGTTGATTTTTTAATCATTACGCGGCCTTATGCTCGCGATTTTGATATTGTTAAGGTACGCAAGAACTTGCTACATGCGTTAGCTTTGGCACATATCATTGAAGAAATGCCAGATGAAGTTGAGGAAAATTAGATTGAAGGACATTCTGACTAAAAGAAATGTCAAACGTCTTCTTGCAGTCCTAGCTGTAATCACCTTGGCTGTTGTTTTGACAGGGTGTGTAAGCCAGGGTGCAAACGGTCAAGTGGCACCAGTATCACACACAAGTGGTAACTGGTGGGACCGCTGGATTGTTTATTACATGTCAGCTTTCATTTTGTGGCTAGCTAAGTTAATGGGCAATAGCTATGGTTGGGCAATCATTGTCTTCACTGTTATTGTTCGTGTCATCTTGTTGCCTTTGAATGCTATTTCAATTCGAAGCACAACTAAGATGCAAAGCATCCAACCACAAATCAATGAGCTGCGTAAGAAGTATCCAGGACGTGACACTGAATCAATATCGTTATTACAACAAGAAACTAACAAACTGTATAAGGAAGCAGGAGTAAATCCATATGCTGGATGCTTGCCTCTGATCATTCAGTTGCCAGTTATGTATGCTTTGTATGGTGCGATTTTACGTACACCACAATTGCAAACTGGACGCTTTTTATGGATGGATTTGAGTAAACCAGACCCATATTTCATTATGCCTATCTTGGCAATGGCGTTTACTTTCTTGTCTACATATATTAGTCAATTATCAACACCTGCGTCATCTCAAAACGGAATGACCAAGATAATGACCTACGGAATGTCCATTATGGTTGGTGTAATGGCCTTGCAATTCCAATCAGCCATCACACTTTACTGGGTAATTTCTAACTTATTCCAGGCAGTTCAAACCTTTATTTTGCAAAACCCTCTTAAATACAAGAGAGAACAAGAAGCAAAGGCTGAGGCAGAACGCGAACGTAAACGTAAGCTAAGAAGAACCTACAAGCGTTTAGGACGCAAACAAAAATAAAAGAATATTTAATCTAAAAATGATTTTAGATAAAGTAGTCAAAGTGCTTTATCCATCATGTTTATTCGTGGTGGGATAATGCACTTTTTTTATTGAGAAAAGGGAAAATTATGGCTCAAACTTTAACAGAATTTGATACAATTGCAGCGATTTCTACCCCTATTGGTGAAGGTGGAATTTCCATAGTACGAATGTCCGGTGAAGATGCAGTTAAAATTGCTAATGAGGTTTTTAAAGGTGCTAATTTAGCTAAAGTTCCAACTCATACGATCCACTACGGTCATATTATTGACCCTGATACTGGTGAAACCATTGATGAAGCAATGGTTACCGTGTTGCGTGCGCCTAAGACTTTTACCCGTGAAGATATCGTTGAAATCAATTGTCACGGTGGTATCGTTGTTACTAACCGTATTTTGCAGCTTCTTTTAAGCCACGGTGCTCGAATGGCAGACCCTGGCGAATTCACCAAGCGTGCCTTTGTAAATGGACGAATCGATTTGACCCAGGCCGAAAGTGTGATGGATATCGTTCGTGCTAAGACTGACAAGGCACGAAAAGTTGCGGAAAAACAACTTGAAGGTGGACTTTTGCACAAGATACGTGCAATGCGTCAAGAAATTTTAGATACGCTTGCCAATGTGGAAGTTAATATTGACTACCCAGAGTATGATGCCGATACTGTAACTGCTAAGCAAATGGCGGATACAGCAAACTCAGTAATTAAAAAAATTGATCGACTTTTGAGTACTGCTCAAGAGGGTAAAATCTTGCGTAACGGCCTTGCGACAGCGATTGTAGGGCAGCCAAATGTTGGTAAATCTTCATTGCTAAACTACTTAACCCAAAGCGACAAGGCTATCGTAACTGATGTCGCTGGGACTACGCGTGATACGCTTGAAGAATATGTATCTGTAAAAGGTGTACCTCTAGAATTAATTGATACTGCGGGTATTCACCATACTGATGATAAAGTGGAAAAAATTGGTGTGGAAAGATCTAAAAAAGCTCTTGAACGAGCAGATCTTGTTCTCTTGTTAATCGATGCTAGTCAAGAATTAACAGATGAAGATAAAGCACTTATTGACGAAACTAAAGACAAGAAGCGGATTATCATTTTAAACAAATCTGATCTGGGTCAAAAGCTGACAGTTGATCAGATGAAGCAAATGACTGGCAGCGAAGTTATTTCAACTTCAATTTTGAAGGAAAAGAATCTAGATCAGCTTGAAGAAGTGATCAGCAAGTTATTCTTCTCAGGGATTGAAAACTCAAATGATCAGGTTATGGTTACCAACCAACGACAAACTTCACTTTTGCAAAAGGCGAAAAAGGAATTGCAGGATGTTGTGCAAGCTGTGAATGACGGCGTGCCTGTGGATATTGCACAGATTGATTTCACTGGTGCGTGGGATACACTAGGTGAGATTACAGGGGAAAGTGCACCGGATGAATTGATCACAACTTTGTTCAGTCAATTCTGTTTAGGAAAGTAGGGGAAATAATGATTAAGACATATGATTCAAATGAATATGATGTAATCGTTGTAGGAGCGGGTCACGCAGGCTGTGAAGCTGCTCTTGCTAGTGCCCACATGGGACAAAAGACATTACTGTTAACTATTGGGCTTGATATGGTAGCTTTCATGCCATGTAACCCATCTGTAGGTGGTCCAGCCAAGGGTACCGTTGTTAGAGAAATTGATGCTTTAGGTGGTCAAATGGGTAAAAACATTGATGCTACCTACATTCAAATGCGGATGCTTAATACTGGTAAGGGTCCTGCAGTGCGTGCACTTCGTGCTCAAGCTGATAAGTGGCAATATCATGAACACATGAAGGATACCATTGAAAATACACCTAACTTGACTTTGCGTCAGGCAATTGTAGATGAAGTTGTCGTTGAAGATGGCGTCTGCAAAGGAGTAATTACCAATACTGGTGCTAAATACCATGCTAAAAGTGTTGTATTGACTACTGGTACTGCTGCCCGCGGTAAAATCATTATTGGTGAACTTACTTATTCATCAGGACCTAACAACACTACTCCTTCAATTAAGTTGTCTGAGAATTTGGAAAAGCTTGGTTTTAAGCTTCGTCGTTTCAAGACCGGTACGCCTCCACGTGTTAACGGCAATACTATTGATTATTCCAAGACCGAAGAAGAACCTGGCGACAAGACTCCACGTCACTTCTCATTTGAAACCAAGGATGCCGATTATTTACAACACCAAATTTCTTGCTGGATGACTTATACTAACCCAACCACGCATGAGATTATCCGCAACAATCTTGACCGTGCACCTATGTTTACTGGTGTAATTAAGGGTGTAGGACCTCGTTATTGTCCATCTATTGAAGACAAGGTTGTACGTTTTGCTGATAAGGATCGTCACCAAATTTTCCTTGAACCAGAAGGTGAGACTACCAAGGAAGTTTATGTAGGTGACTTTTCAACTTCAATGCCAGAAGAAGTTCAATTAAAGATGGTTCACTCTGTTGCCGGACTTGAACATGCTGAAATGATGCGTCCAGGCTACGCAATTGAATATGACGTAGTTGAACCATGGCAATTGAAGCATACCTTGGAAACTAAGAACGTAAAGCACTTATTTACTGCAGGTCAAATGAACGGTACTTCCGGTTATGAAGAAGCTGCAGGTCAAGGCTTGATCGCCGGTATTAACGCTGCGCTTTCTGCTCAAAACAAGCCTGGCTTTACTTTGGGTAGAAACGATGCTTATATCGGTGTTTTGATTGATGACTTAGTAACTAAGGGCACTAACGAACCATATCGTTTGCTTACTAGCCGTGCAGAATACCGTTTGATTTTACGTACTGATAACGCCGACTTGCGTTTGACTGAATACGGTCATGAATTAGGTCTTATTTCTGATGAGCGTTACAAGAGATTCGAAGAAAAGAAGCAAGCCATTAAGAAAGCTAAAGAAAGATTGCATGAAATTACAGTTCACTTGACTGATGAGGTGCAAGACTTTTTGAAGAGCATAGGCCAAGAACCAATGAAGGCTGGGGTTAAGGCAGACGTCTTCTTGCGTCGTCCAAATGTAAAGATTGCTGACATCGAAAGATTAACTGGTGAAAAGATTCCAGGCGACCGTTACGTAAAGGAACAGGTAGAAATTGGCATTAAATATGCTGGTTATATCAAGAAAGAGGAAACTCGTATCGCTCGTTTGAAGCGCCAAGAAGCTAAGAAGATTCCTGCAGATATTGATTATGAAGCAATTGAAGGCTTGGCAACTGAAGCACGTCAAAAGTTTGAAAAGATTCGTCCAGAGACTTTGGCCCAAGCAGAGCGTATTTCCGGGGTAAACCCAGCTGATTTGGCTATTTTGAGTGTTTACATTCAAAACGGACGCTATTCAAGAGTTAAAAAATAATTTTTGCTAAAAGATAAAGAGGGCATGATTCAAAAATAATCATGTCCCTCTTTTTTTACTGGAAATAAGATAACCCAGGAAATAATTAGGGCCAAGGAAAAAATAATTGAAAAATTTTTCTTAAATTTTAGCTATAAGTAAATAAAAAAATATATAAAATGAGAAAGTTTTAGTATAATAATGTTCATTGAATCACAATGTAAAACGCTATCCTTTAGCAAGACGTAAGTAATAATTTATCTGAGCTTGTGAAATGATTATTATTACAAAAGCGTTTTCATCCGCATAATAACAATGCTTTTGACGTTTTGCAAATGTGAAAAAATGTGTTTTAATACATTATGAAAGAAACGAAACTAAGGAGATGCACTTATATGACTAAAATTAATGGTTCTGATGCAATGCTTAAAGTTATTTATGACTGGGGAATTGATCATATCTATGGTTTCCCAGGTGGATCATTCGACTCCAGCATGAATGCTATTTACGACTTCAGAGATAAGATGAAATTTATCGAAGTTCGTCACGAAGAGGCTGGCGCACTTGCTGCTTCATCTGAATACAAAGTTACTGGTAAATTGGGTGTATGTTTTGGCTCAGCTGGTCCTGGTGCTGCCCACTTATTCAACGGCTTGTACGACGCTAAGTTTGACAAGACTCCAATGCTTGCCATCGTAGCTAATGTTCCAACTAGCAAACAAGACATCGACTTCTTCCAAGCCTTTGATGAAGATAAATGGTTCTTAGACGCTAGCGTTTGGTGCGCTTCAGCTAAGACTCCAGAGCTTATTCCAGTATTGACTGACGAAGCTATCCGTCAAGCCTACGCAAGAAAAGGTCCTGCAGTTTTAATCATTCCTAAGGACTACGGTTGGCAAAAGATTGAGGATAACTTCCGTGTAAACAAGGATGCTCATCCAGAGCCAAACTACCCAGCACCAACTAAGACTTCAGTTGATGAAGCTGTCAAGCTTTTGAGGGAAGCCAAGAACCCAACAATGTACATTGGTTTAGGTGCTAAGGATGCTGGCGAAGAAGTTAAGGAATTCGCTGAAAAGTTCAAGACACCTATTATGTCATCATACTTAGGCAAGGGTGTTGTTGAAGACAAGTTCCCAGCATACATGGGTACTATCGGCCGTATCGGACCTAAGGCAGCTCAAGAAGTTCAAATGGCAACTGACTTAGTTGTTTGGGTCGGCAATAACTCACCATTCTCAGTATTATGGTTCCCTAAGAACGCTAAGGTTATCCAAATTGATGTTGATCCTGCTAAGTTTGGTAAGCGTCACTCAACTGATGTATCAATGCTTGCAGATGCTAAGAAGGCACTTCGCGCTATCATTGATGCTGGTGAAGAAAGAAATGAATCACCACTTTACAAGGCTGCTATTGCAGACCGTGAAAACTGGGATGCATGGGAAGACAGCTTCAAGAATTCAGATGAGATGCCAGTTCGTCAAGAACCAATCTGGGATGTTATCAACAAGAAGGCTGACGACAACGCTGTCTTTGCTATTGATGTAGGTAACGTAAACGTTGACTCTTGTCGTCTTTTGAACTTACACGATGATCAAAAGTGGACAACTTCTGGCCTTCACGCAACTATGGGTTACGGTGCTCCTGCCGCATTGATGGCAGCTACAGTTTACCCAGACCGTGAAGTTTGGAACTTAGCTGGTGATGGTGGCTTTGCCATGATGAACCAAGAACTTTTGACTATGTCACGCTACAACATGCATATCTTGAACGTAGTATTTACTAACGAAACTTTAGGCTACATCGAAGCTGAACAAGTAGATGAATCTCACCAACCATTATCAGGTGTAAAACTTCCAGACAACGACTGGGCTAAGGTTGCTGAAGGTATGAATGTTAAGGGTGTAGTGGTTCGCACCAAGAAGGAATTCGAAGAAGCAGTTGACGAATTCAAGAAGATGGATGGCCCAATGTTGATTGATGTTAAATACACTCACAACATGCCTTACTCAACTGAATTGAATTCACTGGATGATCCAGCATTCGTTAAGAAGTATGAAGCAGAAGACTTGAAGCCATTCAGCTACTTTGCTGAAAAGTATGGCTTGGAAGCTGACGCTGCAACAGGTGCATCTCAACATGAAGAATCAGAACCAGAAGAAGATACTGCTCCTGATACAGTTTCCGGTGCTTCACAACACTAATTCATTTGAGTAATAACCATAAAAAGACGAGATGAAAATCTCGCCTTTTTTATTTTCTAAGAAATATTTCCTGGGAAATCAAAAAATGTGTGTGAAACATTTTTAGACAACAATAAAACAGTTATTAACCATACCGAAAATTTTAGACCTTTTCGTTTCGCTTTTTTCTATACTAAAACGTATAATAATAATTGATAAATTTTGATTAAATGGAGGACGTTATAAAGATATGCAACAATTCGGCGTTATCGGTTTGTCTGTTATGGGCAAAAATCTTGCTTTAAACGTTAGAAATCACGGCTTTTCAGTTTCAGGTTATTCAATTGATAAACCTGAAATTGATGCTTTAGCAAAATATGAAGATGACAAGTTAAAGCCATGCTATACATTGGAAGAATTTGTTAACTCACTTGAAAAGCCACGTAAAATTTTGATCCAAATTATGGCTGGTGCTCCAGTTGATGAGACCTTACATAAGTTGCTTCCACTTTTGGATAAAGGCGACATCGTGATCGATGGTGGTAACTCAAACTACCACGACACTAACCGTCGTTACCACGAAATGGAAAAGCATGGCATTCACTTCATCGGTATGGGTGTTTCCGGTGGTGAAGAAGGTGCCTTAAATGGTCCTGCTCTTATGCCAGGTGGTGACGAAGAAGCTTACAAGGAAGTTGCTCCAATTCTTGAAGCCATTGCTGCTAAGAACAAGGAAGGTAAGCCTTGTGTAAGTTACATGGGACCTGAAGGTGCAGGTCACTACGTAAAGATGGTTCACAATGGTATTGAATATGCCATCATGCAAGAATTCTCAGAAGTTTACAGCTTGCTTCGTGATGTTGCTCATAAGAGTGATGATGAAATGTCAGAAATCTTTGCCAAGTGGAACCACAGCGTAGTACAAGCATACTTAAGTGAAATCACTTCAAAGGTTTTGAAGCAAAAAGACGATCTTACTTCAGACAACATTATTGATCACATTTTGAACGTTGCTTCATACAAGGGTACTGGTAACTGGACTCTTGAAGATGGTGTAGCTCTTGGCGCACCTGTAACTGTTATTGCCGAAGCCGTTATGGCACGCTTCATGAGTAAACAAACTCACTTGGCACTTGAAAGCGGCATTAAGCCAACTGAATTTAAGTACGATGGTGAAATTCCTGATGACTTAGTTGATGAATTTGGTAAGACTTTGCAATTAGCTCAAGCTGTCGCATATGCTCAAGGTTTCCAAGAATTAACTATGGCTGCTAAAACTTACAACTGGGACCTTAGATACAAGTCAATTGCCCAAGGTTGGGAAGCCGGCTGTATCATTCGTTCCGCAATGCTTAAGGATATTGAAGATGCTTACTCAGACAAGAAGGAACTTACTAACTTGTTTGAAGATGGCTACTTCAGAAAGTTAATGGAAGACAACCTTCCAGCTTTAAGAAGGTCAGTTGAATTTGCTACCAAGGCTGGCGTTCCAACTCCAACTTTGAGTGCAGCACTCAACTACTTGGAATCAATCTTTAACCCTAAGTTGCCAGCTAACATGATCCAAGGTCAACGTGATTACTTCGGTGCTCACACTTACCTTAGAAATGACCGTAAGGGTACATTCCACACTGAATGGTACGAGGAAAAATAATTAGGTTTCATGTGAAACCAAAAAAAGCCAGTTAGACATATTCTAACTGGCTTTTTATTGTACAATAAGTATCGGTATATTTTTATGGTTTTAAAGAGAGGATTCTATGAAAGACGAGGGAAATCAAACTAATATAAAGCTGCTATTGCAGGCTTTAGTAGTTGGTGTTTGTACTGGGATAGTAGTTGGACTGTTTAGATTTGGTATTGAACAAACATCCGCTTTTTGGTTGCATTTGTTCCAATTAGCTCACCAAAATCCAGTGTGGTTTATTGCAATTATTGTTGGCTTTATTGCAGTAGCGGTAATTGCTGGCTATTTTGTTAAGCAATATCCGCACGTAGGTGGATCTGGTATTCCAGAAGTAAAATTGCAGTTGCAAGGGAAGTTAACTTTGCAATGGTTCCCAATTTTATGGCGCAAGCTAATTGGCGGCATTTTAGTTATCGGAACAGGTCTATTCTTAGGGCCAGAAGGACCCTCCTTGCAACTAGGTTCAACAATCGGTCAAGGTGTAGGTGAAGGCTTTAAGCAAAACAAGCTTAATACAAGAGTATTGCTGGCTACTGGTGCTTCTAGTGGTTTAGCTGCCGCTTTTGGTGCTCCTCTCAGTGGTGCACTCTTTGTCTTAGAAGAAGTCTTTCATAACTTTTCCCCTCTTGTGTGGATGAACGCTTTAGCCGGTGCGATTGCTTCTAACTTCGTTGTTTCCAACTTGTTTGGACTTCATCATGCACTGGCAATTCCATATAATTATTCTTTTCCAATTAATCTTTATTGGCATTTAATTATTTTGGGCGTTTTATTGGGACTATTGGGTCACCTCTACAAGGTGGGCTTATTTAGCCTAAAAAAGGTCTATGCTAAAATCACCTTTTTACCACGTTGGTTACATGGTCTTATTCCTTTAGCACTTTTGATTCCAATCGCTTATTTCTGGCCTTTAATTACTGGTCCAGGTAATCGCTTGATTTTGTCACTTCCTAACATGATTACCAAAACAGGTTGGGGCTTAGTTGGACTTTTGGCCTTTTACTACGTAATGAGAATCGTCTTTTCAGTCGTAGCTTATGATTCAGGTTTACCAAGTGGTATCTTCTTACCAATTCTGACGATGGGTGCCTTGATTGGTGCTACTTACGGTATGTTTATGGTTCAACTTGGATTATTACCACAACGCTTGGTAGTTAACCTGGTCATCTTTTCAATGGCAGGCTATTTTGCTGCAATTATCCGGGCACCATTTACTGCAATTATTTTGATTACCGAAATGGTTGGTTCGTTGCTTCACTTAATGCCATTAGCAGTTGTTGCGTTTATTGCACTTTTGGTTGATGAACTACTTGGTGGCAAACCAATTTACGGTCTTCTCGCAGCCGCTATGGACACTAGCAGCGATCGCAAGGTTAACTATACTGGCGAGGCCGATCAAATGGTTCTGCCGGTCTATGAGAGCAGTAAATTAGTTGATAAAAAGGTCGCAGATATTAAGTGGCCTGATGATACTAGAGTTAGAACTATTCGCCGTGATGGGGGTGAAATTATCCCAACGGGTCAGACGATTATTCGTGGCGGCGATATGCTTGTTTTGGAGTTTGATTCAAGTCAACGAGGTCGTGTTTATAGTAAAATGAAAGACCTGCAAGGCGTTGAACTTGATGGATAATTGAAATAAGGGCGGCAGACGTACATGCCGTCTTTTTTCTTGCACAAAAATAGGTTATATTAGATACTTAAACTTATGTAGAAAAGAGTGATGAAGGTGAATAATTTAGTACAGATCACGTTAAATGCGGATCAGGAAAAATATAATCTGGATGGAGATGAAAGCATCACTTTTATTGATGCGAATTCTTATTATATTGGTCAAATTATTAATCGGCATCATGGCTGGATAACGTTAGAATCAGTTGACCAAGATGGTAACCGTGGTGGTGTCGTTTTTATTAAAGAAGATCAAGTAGCCAAGATCGAAGATAATACGCCAACACTGCATTACTACGCGTTAGCTGATATTAATGATCCGTTTCACATGAAACAATTGAATACAAAAGTACTTAATTGGGACTTTACCAATATTTATGATCTTTTACTGAATGTGGCCGATTCTCAGCTATTTATCACGTTTGAAACCAAGACAGGGATTAATTATACTGGCCTGATCACGCAGCTGGATAAAGACGAAATACGCATCCTTGAAAAGAATGAACAGACACTAGAACAATACGCTACCGTCATCCCATTAGCTGATATTGTCTGTGTCGACATTAACAGCATAGATAATCGCTTGTTTATCCATTATCTGAAGCAACATAAAGATTATGGCAATGATCTAGAACTGGCAGAAATTTATTTTGATTATACTTTTGATGACCAATTTGGCAGTTTTGCAATTGGCAGAATCGTTAAGTATGATGATGAAAATATGATTCTTGAAAGCTTGAATGATTTGGGTCAAGTCGAATCCATTGCAGTAATTGCACGTAATCACATTGCCCATTTAACTGAGGAATCTGAGAGACTTAATTACTTTAACTACCTAGTTAATTGGCAAAAAGAAAATGGCAGTTTTGATCCGGATCATTTGGAGCATTCTGTTAATCTGCAGGGGGAGATTAGGTCAATACCTGAAGTAATTGAAGAATGGCCAGAAGACAAAATAATCAAGGTTAGCGATTCAATTTATCATTATCCTGACCGTTTGGGACTCATTTCATCTTATAATGATGATGGCTTTGATTTAAAAATTGCAACTGAATACGCTGTAGGTGATGTCAGCGATCATGATTATGAGGACGTGATCAGCGTTGATTTGGCCGGCTCAGAGATGATTAGGATGCAAAAATTCCTCGATAATCGTGTGTAAATAAGTTGGCAGTGAATAAAAGTTTTTTATATAATTAGACAAACGAAAGGAAGATGTTCTATGGGATTAACATTTGACAACCCTAACAATTTACAAAAGATGCTTGATCGCTTTGCGACAGTTCCAGATCCAAAGAAGACACCAAAGCACAAGGATCCAGAAGAATTGCTTAATAAAGATTCAAAAGACAAAAAGAAGAAAAAAGATAAGTAAATTAAAAGCAGGTTGCAAACGCAATCTGCTTTTTCTCTAGGAGTAAGAAATATGAAAAAACATTCGGCAGTAGCTTGTATCAGTAGGGCAGATTTATTTTCATCCTTATCACCTGATGCCCTAAAGAAAATTGCAGCAATCTCAACTCACCAGGAATATTTCCCAAGAAATACAATTATTCGTCAGCCAGGCGACGGTAAGGAAGGCATGATCTTCATGGATGAGGGTAGTGCCAAGATTTATAGCCTGAATGAAGACGGCAAAGAAACTGTGTTGGGCGTAATCAATAAGGGTGATTATGCTGGACAGCAGAGTCTTTTTAAAGAACCAAATCATGAAAATTATATTCAGGCGTTGCAAGATACGTATGTCTGCTCAATTAATCGTGATGATTTTCAAAACTTGCTTAAAAAGACGCCAGATTTAGTCATCAATTTGCTTAATACATTTGGTGAAAAGCTAGTAGCGGCAGAAACGAATTCAATTCGAAGAAATTCGATGAATGCCAAAGACCGCTTGATGGATTATCTGGTTGAACAAAGTCAAAAGTTGGGCTCAGCTAGATTTTCTCTCCCTTTGAAAAAGAAAGATTTAGCCAGTTATTTAGGAACCAGTCCTGAAACTTTGAGCAGACAATTGAAGCTATTAGAAAAGGAAAATAAGATCAGGGTCAATCGCCGAGAGATTACTATTGTTAAAAATTAATAGCTTATAATGGGCGAATGACGTAATACACAAATGCCAAGCCGATATTGATCAAGGCAAAGAAGCCAATGAAGTGCATTGCATTCTTTTAGTAATAACTAGGTAGGCAATAAATTCGCGAATAAAGGCGTTTAAGGTGAAATACCAACCATAGCCAATACACTTTAAGCCTTGACGCTTAGCCAAAACAAGCGCTCTATAAACGTGATACGAATTAGTAACGATACAAAATGTGCTGTCAGGCTGCATCAGTTGATGTGAAAACCTAAGGTTTTGATTAGTTGTCTTGGAACGATCTTCAATGATGATGTCAGACTGGGGCACGCCATGTTCTTCCGCATAAGCGGCCATGGCGTGGCTTTCGGGAATTTCTTCATCGGAACCTTGGCCGCCAGACATGATCAATTTTGAGCCAGGATTTTTGTGATAAATTTCAATTCCGCGATCGATTCGGCTGGCAAGAAGTGGCGTAACTTTTTTGCCAATTAATCCTGCACCTAGAACGACAACGTAGTTTAGCTTCTTGATATTGAAATTAATGAGGTTCAACCAAGCAGTAGAATTGAAACGACCAAAAGCAGGGTAGGCAAAAATTAGTAAAATGATGACGATACCTGTTCCTAGAGACAGGAAGTTAGTCCATCTAGTGCCTTCTTTGATTAAGATCTTGATGCCGTTATAGAGAAAGATGGCAATTAAAAGAAAGACGAAGGCAAAGATGAATAAAGCGATGCCTACGGCTACTAAGAGTAAAAAACCGGAAATTAAGTGATGTTGTTCAGGGTGCCTAGTGTCGACGACAATTAGAAAATCGACGGCTAGAAAAGCCAGAAACATTAAGGTAGAAGTTAGGGTCAATCCAGCCCACATTGAACGCCGTTCATGCGTTAGTACAAAGATAAAGAGCCCAAGATTGATTAGAAACAAGGCTAAAAGCCAATAGAAAAAGGTTAACATATTAAAAAACTCCTTTGAATAGCTAATTTAATTATACGGAGTTTATTAACGAAAAGAAAAATAAAAACGCATCCTCAAGGGATGCGTTTATAGATATTTTATGCTGCTTCACCAGCAATTTTAGTCTTGTTTAAAAGAAGAGAGCTGGTTACAACTGATACGGAACTGAAGGCCATTGCTAAACCTGCAAGTTCAGGACTCAAGGTCAAACCTAAGCCCATGAAGAGGCCGGCGGCAATAGGGATGCCGATAGTGTTGTAAATAAGGGCCCAGAACAAGTTTAATTTGATTCTGTTGAAAGTCTTCTTAGAAATGTCCAAAGCTCTTACAACGCCCATTAAATCGTTCTGAACGAGGACGATACCACCGGATTCAATAGCAACATCTGTACCAGAACCCATCGCAATACCAACATCAGCAGTAGACAAGGCAGGAGCATCATTGATACCGTCACCTACGAAGGCAACCTTTCTACCTTCATCTTGCAACTTCTTAATTTCAGCAGCCTTTTCAGTTGGCAAAACGCCAGCGATAACTTGATCAATGCTAACTTCCTTACCGATAGCGTTAGCTACATTAGGGTTATCACCAGTAAGCATGATAGTCTTTAAACCACGCTTCTTAAGCTCGGCAATAGCAGCCTTTGAACTTGGCTTAGGAACATCTTGAATAGCAATTAAACCGATGATTTCTTGACCTAAACCAACATAAACAACAGTTTTAGCTTCTTTTTGCAACTTAATGGCTTGATCTTTCATTTCCTGGGAAATGGAAATATCTTCAAGCAATCTGTCACTACCTACGAAAGCAGTTTGACCATCATAACTGGCTCTAACTCCTTTACCTTCAATTGCAGCAAAGTTTTTAACTTGAGCTAAAGCAATTTTGTCTTCCTTAGCTTTCTTAACTACAGCTGTCGCAAGTGGGTGTTCAGAGTTTTCTTCCAAACTTGCGGCAATAGTCAAAACCTTGTTTTGATCACCGACAACATCAGTTACTTGAGGCTTACCAACGGTAATAGTACCGGTCTTGTCGAAGACAACAGTATCAAGGTCGCTAACTTCTTCAAGAACTTCACCGTTTTTGATTAAAACGCCCATCTTAGCGCTACGTGCAGTACCAACCATCAATGCAGTAGGAGTGGCAAGTCCAAGGGCACAAGGACAAGCAATAACTACAACAGAAACTGCAAATAGCAATGCAGTAACTAATGGAGCGTTCAAGAATACGTACCAAATAACGAAGGTAATAATTGCAATAATTAAAACAGCAGGTACGAAGATATTGGAGATTTTATCAGTCAAGTTTTGGATAGGGGCGTGACTAGTTTGCGCCTTCTTAACTAAATCAACGATTTGTGAAAGCATCGTGTCGCTACCAACTTTGGTTGCTTTAAAATTAAATGTACCGTTAGTGTTGATAGTTGAACCTACAACGTCATCGCCTTTTTTCTTAGTTACTGGCATACTTTCACCGGTAACCATTGATTCATCAATAGTAGTTGAACCGTCGACGATAACACCATCAACTGGAACCTTTTCACCAGGCTTAACGCGGATAATGTCGCCAACCTTAACTTGATCAAGTGGTACCTTAACGAATTCACCGTTACGTTCAACTTCGGCGTCCTTAGCTTGCAAGTCAATCAACTTAGCTAAAGCGTTAGATGCGTTATTATGCATCTTCTCTTCCATAGCGTCGCCCAAAAGAACGAAGACCGTTACAAATGCGGCACTTTCAAAGTAAACTTCCTGTCCGGTGAACATAGCGAAGATACTGTAGAAATAGGCAACAGCAGTACCAACAGCAACCAGCGTATTCATATTAGCGCTATGATGCTTGAAAGCGGCCCAGGCACTACTCCAGTATGGAGCGGCTGAAATAGCCATAATAATCGTTGTCGTTATAAATGCGATCCAATTGTAGCCAGGCATCATCCAATGGAATGGCATGGCAAACATTTGGATAAGCATTGGAATTGATAAGATAAATGAAATCCAAAACCGTTTAATGTTTGAAAGTTTCATTACTTAACGACGACCTTCCCATGGAACATGTCCATTCCGCAAGCGTAGTTGTAAGTACCTGGTTTGTCGGTTGGAACATCAATAGTAACTTCTTTTTTACCGTCTAATTTTTCGTCAAAGTTTAAGTCCTTTGAAACGACTTCGTTCATACATCCCATATTGTCTGAAGAAATAAACTTCAATTGAGCAGGCTTGCCTTGCTTGAAAGTAACAATATCAGGCTTGTAACCATGATTTTCTGCGTTTACGACAACTTTTTTAGTTTGATTCTTTGAAAAAATACTCATTATTTAACAACAACCTTTCCATGAAACATATCCATACCACAAGCAAAGTTATAAGTGCCTTTCTTGTCAGTGGGAATATCAATAGTAGTAATTTTTTGCTTAGTTAAATCTTTATCAACACCAAGTTGTTCAAAAACAACGTGAGACAAACATGCTGTTGAATCATTCATATCGAAGTTTACCTTGGCAGGTATGCCTTGCTTAAGCACAACGGTTGAAGGGGAGTAGCCACCTTTAACGACGATGTTTGCTTCTTGCGTACCTTGGTCAACTATGGCTGTGCCGACGGCTTCTTGGTGTTTACCGAAGAACCACCAAAGAATGAAGCCGATCAGCAAGATGGCCACGATCAACGTGATAATTTGTGAAATACCCATATCTTTTCCTCCTAGCAGACGTGCTCTTTATCTGGCAAACAGTTGCAAGGAACCATGTCAGGGGCACTTTTTTCTTTTACAGTAACTTCTTGTTTTATTTTTTCTAGGTCACTTTTTGAAATAGGGGAGTTAGCCAGTAGCTGCAAGAGCACTTCGCCTTTATGCATGTCGCACATGCGATTTAAAAGCTCTTCAGCGGCTTCTGTCATTACCTGCGTTTGATTGATCTTAGAAGAGTAAACAAAGTGTCTGCCTTCCTTAGAGGGCTCTAGCAGATTCTTTTTAACCAAACGACGAAGCAAAGTCTTGATTGTAGATTCAGACCAATTTTTTTTAGCCTGCAATTCTTGAATTACTTTAGTTGAATTAACCGGTTCAAGAGTCCATATAATACGCATGACTTCCCATTCACTATTGGAAATTGTGCTTTCTTTTTCTTGAAGAGTAACCATCTTTTCCTCCTTTCGTTTACATTTGTAACTATACTCTTAAAATTTACATTTGTAAACTTTAATGCAATAAAAAGACCGTTAATCTGTTACTTTAAAAAACGATTAACGGTCTTTTTTCCTCAAGTAGAATTATAATAATAAATTATAAATTGGAGGAAAAACATGAATGATATAATTTTGTCCCATAAACGATGGCAACAAATTTTTGATGTACAACTAATAATTGCCTTAATCATAACAGTTTTAGAATTAATCACCAAAAAACAGCGTAATTTCGGCAATATTTTTCAACTAGTGTTTTTAATATTAATCGTAGGCTTAAATTTCTATGTACAATTCAATCGCCATAATTCTAGCAAATTGAATTTTGAGATTACACGATGGTTAAATCTATTAGTATTTAGTAGTTATTTTACAATTATCTGGCTAGTAGTTGGGAACTACTTAATATTTAATTTTCGGCAATTCGAAATACTTTGGGTGCTATTGCTCTGGGCTGCCTATCTTGTTCTATTATTGCCTCTAGCAATCCTTTATGCAGGTGATCTTAGGAAATGGTTTCTCATGTTACTTGCTGTTTACTTTCTTGATCAGCAATACGGACCAGACGTTTCGTTAAGAATAAGTAGAAATTTGCGTTTTTTGCACTCAGTTACGGGTCAAGGCGTCATTGCCGCTCTTGCTTTACTGATTATTGCTTGTTTTTTAGGTAAGGCCTGGGGCTGAATTTATTAAAAGTCGTAATTTTCAAATATCCACTTTTATTTTATTGCTTGCTTTTGCAACGTTTGATCTGTTTTATAACGCTTTTAGCGTAACTGATAAGCAAATTTGGACAGCCTTTTTTTATTTTTCGTCTGATATCCAAGCTAAATATTTTACCTTACCCAGTTTAACTTCTGCCATTGAACCAGGAATTTTGGAAGAAACTGAACGTTACCTAATGATTTTAATCTTCCTAACTAGCTTTAAATATGCCCGTAAATGGCGTCTTCCAATCGCTGTGTATGCTTCAGGTATTTTATTTGGTCTGTCACATGCCGGTAACGTTGGCTGGAACGGTGAAACTTTTTCCGCCACTATTGCCCAAGTAATTGGTGTCATGGGCAGTGGCTTTCTTTGGGCTGTGCTTTATCTTTACACAGGAAAATTATGGTTGCCGATGCTCTATCATTTCTTAATGGATTATTTAGCTAACTTACAATCGGGTTGGAATTCAGCTGGATGGACCTTTAGTGGATATGCTAGTGATTACATTCAGGAAATATTAATGGTCGGCGTCCCGCTAGTTTTTACTATTTGGATGATGTATGGCAAGAGAAGAGCGGTCATAGAGGAAAACGTGGATCGTCTACTTAATTTAAAAGACTCAAAGTTCATAAATAAAAAAGTATCTAGGAATTAGGTATTTCCCAGACACTTATTTCGAATCTAATTAATTAAAATAAACATTTTTAAAGTCATAAGGTACGCCTGTTGGGTTGAAGGATACACCTTTAACGTTGGTTTTAAGAAGTTGAGGATGAGCCACTTGGATTAATGGAATAGTACCTTGATCTTTCATTAAAATCTTTTCTGCCGCTACTAATTTGTCCCAGCGCTTCACAGGATCATTACCGTAAACATTTTCAGATTGATCAAGTAATTTATTGAATTGGTTGTTGTTCCAGCCGTTGTTGAGATAACTTGATCCTTTTTGGAAAACATCCAAGAAGTTAATTGGATCACCAAAAACAGCTTGCCAATTCTTGATTGTAATTTCGTAATTTCCAGCAGTTTGACGAGAAATTAATTGAGTAAATGGAATATTTTGAACTGAGATATTTACATTAGGTAAACGATCTAGTTGACTTTGTAAGAATTCAGCAGTTTGTTTTGAAGAATCATCGTCACTAGCTAACAATGTAACTTTAATAGACTTAATGCCAGTTTCCTTATAGCCCTCTTGCAATAAGGTTTTTGCCTTTTTAAGGTTATAGCTCACACCGCTTTTTACGTAAGCATCATTTTCAAATTGAGCGCCAGTTTTTGGATTTGTGCCCATGCCTGATGGAACAAATCCTTTAGCTGGAATAGAACCGTCTTTCAAAATATTGTTAGCCAATTGCTGACGATTGATGGCATATGAGAATGCTTGTCTAATCTTAAGATCCTTGAATGCTTTAACTTTATTTTGATTTAATTCAAGACGACGAATAGCTGAAGAAAGTCTAGCGTGATAGCCAGCCTTGTTTTTATTAGAAGCTACTTGTTGACCGGTTAAACCTGTTTCATCAGCTTTTCCAGCTTGGAAAAGATTATAGCTAGTGGTGGTTGATTCACTTACTTGTTCGTTAACTTTACTTAATTTAACGTCTTTTGCATCCCAGTAATTCTTATTCTTTACTAAGCTCCACACTTTGTTGTTGCCGTTCCATTTAGTAAGAGTGAAAGGTCCAGAAGAAACAGTGTACTTTGCTTGTGTACCGTAAAGCTTACCGTATTTTTGCACTACTTTTTGATTTTGTGGGAAGAAAAGTGGCCAGGCAAGCAAGATTTTGAAGTAGCTGAGTGGACGAGTCAATTGAACTCTTAAATGGTATTTGGAAACTGCGGTAGCACCTAAGCTTGAAGGCTGCTTTTTTCCGCTATTAATGGCTTGAGCGTTCTTAATTTGGTAAAGATAGAATGCCATTTGTGATTTGGTAGCTGGATTGACAGTTCTTCTGTAAGAATAAACAAAATCTTTGGCTGTAATAGGATCACCGTTTGACCATTTAGCATTCTTTCGAAGGTAAAAATCATAGGTTTTACCGTTATTAGAGGTCTTTGCCTTAGTGGCGAGTGATAATTGTGGCTTATTGTTTTTGTCTAACCGATAAAGCCCATCACCAGTATTTAATAAGGCTTGGAAACTGGTGGTATCAGTAGCTAAAGATGGATCTTGGGTGGATAGTTGCGTGGTTTCTGACCAATTTAAAACTTGTTTTTTCTTTTGAGAGGCAGATTGATTACCACAGGCTGCAAGAGTAATTGCAGAAAGGATAATTGTACTTGTTGCTAAAATTTTCTTAGAAATCTTCATTGCTAAACTCCTTTTCATGCATAGATAAAAAATTAAGCAATGAGAAAGAAAAAACGCCTTACTAGATCATGTCGATCTAATAGGGCGTTTATCACGCGGTACCACCTATTTTTCATGGAAGTTCCACCTCGGTTCATGTACGGCTAAAAAGCGATACACTACCGCGATAAAGGGCGGACCCTGGATCTGCTAAATATCGCAGATTCATGCTCGAAGGCCATTTTCAAAAATAAAACAGGCATTTCTTTTCACCAAATTAGAAACTCTCTGTGGGAAGTTTTATCTTTTACTTTCCTTGTCATTGCTTAATTTGTTTTTAATGCTGTTATCATAATATGGCCTAGGAAATAATTTGTCAACAAAAAATTTAAAAAAGGCAAAATAAAAGAGACCCATACGGATCTCTTTTGTTTTATAAATTAGTAACCAGGAAGAAGATGACGAATACCACAAACAGGATGTACATCATCGGAGTAACTTCCTTGGCACGCTTAGAAGCGATCATAGTGATAGGGTAAGCGATCAATCCTAAAGCCAAACCATCTGAAATACTGTAAGTCAATGGCATCCCGACAACTGTTAAGAATGCAGGAAAAGCAATCTCAAATTTGTCCCAGTCGATCTTCTTCAAGTTGCTTGTCATCAAGACACCAACGATGATCAAAGCTGGAGCCGTTACAGTGGTTGGGATAACGGCAAGAAGTGGACTGAAGATCATACTGATGATAAAGAAGATACCAACAAAGATCGCGGTTAAACCAGTTCTACCGCCCATTGCGATACCGGCACTTGATTCTACTGAAGTACCAAGTGGAGCAGTACCAAAGACAGCACCTTCAACCATAGCAGTTGAGTCAGCTAAAAAGGCACGACCGATCCGTGGAATCTTACCATCTTTATCAACCATGCCGGCTTGTTCAGTCATACCGATCAAAGTACCAGCAGTATCAAAGAAAGTAACAAGTAAGAAGGTCAAAACAACCATCCAAAGTTGTGCGGTATTAATATCCTTTAAGTGGAAAACGGCTTGACCAAAGGTTGGTGCAATGCTTGGCGCACCTGAAACGATGCCGTGAGGCAATGGAATTTGACCAATGATCATACCGAAGATAGCAGTAACGATCATCCCGATGAAAATTGAACCAGGTACGTTCAAACACATCAAGATAACAGTTAAAATTAAACCGAACAAAGTAATCCAAACGGCAGGATTACTAAACTTGCCCAAGGTAACTAAAGTTGAATCGCTGTTAACGATTAATTGACCATTTTTTAACCCAATAAAGGCAATGAATAAACCAATACCAGCCGAAATTGCATACTTCATATCTTGTGGAATTGCATTAACCACCATTTCACGCAATTTGAAAACAGTGATTAAAATGAACAAGATTGATGCAACAAGCACAGCAGCTAAGGCTGTTTCCCAGGAAATATGCATCCCAACACATACGTTGTATGCGAAAAAGGCACCACTACCCAAGGTTGGAGCAAGCGCAATAGGATAGTTTGCGATGAATCCCATCAAGAAACAACCAATGGCAGTTGCTACTGCGGTAACCGTAAAGGCTGCACCTTTTGGAATACCAGCTGCGTGCAAAATGTTAGGGTTAACAAATAGTATGTAGGAGAGACTGACAAACGTAGTTAATGCAGCGATTAACTCGCGTTTAACAGTGGTATGAGCATCCTGTAAATGAAAGACTTTATCTAATGTCTGCATTTTTCCTCCAAAACAAATGAAAAAAGGACACAGTTACGCACCAACTATGGGTAAAAGATGTCCTTTTTTCATTTATGACGTCTAAATACCTATAGTCCTGAATTTATGGTTCAGGGTAGACACTGTCGACCTTATCTCGACGATATATAGATATATTGATTGTTAAGTATTCTAGCAGAAATCTAGTAGATAAGCAAATTGGGGTTGGGAGGAGATGTCTTATAGTTATTTCCTGAGAAATAAAAAACAAGTAGCTGTTAACTACTTGTTTTTGAAAGAGGTATTTTACTAGTGAAATTAGCTAGACATTTAAAACGATGTAATAGATAACGAATACTACAAATAGAATCCACATCATTGGCGTAATCTCTTTGAAACGCTTTGCTGCGATCATTGAGATTGGGTAAACGATAATTCCCCAACCTAAACCGTCTGAGATAGAGTATGTAAGAGGCATTCCGATGGCAATAAGGAAACATGGAATGGCGATTTCGAGGTTGGTCCAATGTACGTTAGCCAAGTTTTCGGCCATCAGTACACCAACAATGATTAAGGCAGGAGCAGTTACTTGAGTAGTAAAGACACTTAAGATTGGACTAAAGATTGTAGAAATGAGGAAGAAGATACCTACCCAAACTGCGGTTAAACCGGTTCTACCACCAACGGCAATACCAGAACTTGATTCAACAAATGCACCAACTGGTGAAGTACCAAGAACTGAACCAACAAGCATACCAGATGAGTCGGCAGCTAAAGCTTCACCGGCACGTGGCATCTTGTTGTCTTTCATCAAACCAGCTTGTTGAACCAAACCGATCAAGGTACCAGTGGTATCGAAGAAGGTAACAAGTAAGAAGGTGAAGACAACTACCCACATTTGAACGGTGTTGATGTCACCGATATGGAAGATTGCTTGACCAAACGTTGGAGCGATGCTTGGAACAGATGAGATAATACTCTTAGGCATTGGAATTTGACCAATAACGACACCGAAGACAGCAGATATAATCATACCGATGAAGATGGCACCCGGTACACGGGCAATCATCAAGAAGATAGTAATGAATAAACCGAAAATAGTGATCCAAACAGTTGGATTGTTAAGGCTACCGATAGTAACCAAAGTTGAGTCACTGTTTTGAATTAACTTACCACCTTGAAGACCGATGAAGGCGATGAATAAACCGATACCGGCAGAAATAGCATATTTAATGTCTGCAGGTATCGCATCAATGATCATCTCACGAACTTTAAAGACAGTTAGTAAAATGAAAAGAATTGATGCAACAAAAACGGCAGCTAAAGCTGTTTGCCATTTAACGTGCATGCCAAGACAAACTGTGTAAGTGAAGAATGCGTTCAAACCTAACGTTGGAGCTGAAGCGATTGGATAGTTGGCAACAAGTCCCATTACGATACAGGTAAATGCAGCAGATAATGCGGTAACGGTGAACAAAGCACCTTTATCCATACCACTAGCGCCCAAAACATTGGGATTGACGAACAGAATGTAAGACATACTTACAAAAGTAGTTAGGCCGGCTAAAAGCTCGGTCTTAAAGGAAGTATTGTTCTCCTTTAAATGAAAGAAATTACTGATTGCGTTCATTTAGTCCTCCAAAATTTGTATAAAGTGAACATTCAATTAAGATTATACATCTAATGTTAATAATTTCAATAAAAAGAGTGAAATATTTGCTTTTTGAAGTTTTTTCGGGAATATTTAGCTTATTCTTGACTTTAACGCAGCGTAAACCCGTATATTTAAGTTGTGAGGTGAGAAAGTAATGTCAGAAGAATACACAATCGGAGATCTAGCAAAACAGTTGAATATAACCACCAGGACAATTCGCTATTATGATCAAAAATGCCTGGTTAAACCAAGCAGAGTGAGTGAAAGTGGCTATCGTTTATATTCAAATGAGCAGATAAAACAATTAAAACTGATTATCTTTTTAAAAGAACTAGGCTTTTCACTCAAGGATATTCAAAAGATACTGGAGGATCCAAATAGTGAAAAAACGATTGGTCTTTTACTTAAAGATCAAATGGAAAGAAATAGCCAGGAAGTACAAAAACTAGAAAAGCAAAATAAGAAAATAGTGCAATTGCAGAAGGCATTAAATAAACCTAAAGGTATTGCTGAAGTTACTGACATTACGAAGATTATGAATAATGAAACTAGGTATAAAGAATTAACACGTTCAATGTGGAAGCTGTCAGCAGTGGAAATTGCTGTTGAGCTGATTGGTATGACATTTATCGCGTACTGTATCATCAATAAGATGAACACTACGGCTTATATTTCGGTAGCTGTTTTAGTAGTAATCTTGGTTGCAATGTCTGTTGTGTTACTTAAAAATTATTATCAAAAGGTGGCATATATTTGTCCAAATTGTGATTACAAGTTTGTTCCTGAACTTAAGAAGTTTATGTTTGCGGCACATACGCCGCATACTAGAAGATTACGTTGCCCAAACTGTCATAAAAAATCATATTGTTTGGAAACTGTACGCTAGTATTTCCAGGGAAATACACATTTTTAAGAAGCTTTTATCGAGTATATTCGATAAAAGGCTCCTTTTTTGCAATCCTATCGATTATACTCGATAAGATTAATAATTTTAGTGTTTTCATCGATTATAATCGATATAAATAGGAAAAAGTGTAAGCAAAAAGGACTAAGCTCAAATTCAAACTTAGTCCTTTCTTTATATCTATTTTATTTAAAAGTTCAGTACCCACAGGAAAATGATGAATACGAAGAATAGTACCCACATCATCGGGCTGATTTCCTTACCACGCTTAGCTGCAAGCATGCAGATTGGGTAAGTGATCATACCCCATGACAAACCATCAGAAATTGAATAAGTAAGTGGCATACCCAAAATGATGAGGAATGCAGGAACCGCAATTTCTAACTTGTTCCAGTGGATGTGAGCAGTGTTTTGGGCCATCAATACACCAACGATAATCAAGGCTGGTGCAGTAACTTGACTAGTGAACACACCCAAAAGTGGACTGAAGATCATTGAGATCAAGAAGAAGATAGCAACGAAAACTGCAGTCAAACCAGTTCTACCACCAACGGCGATACCGGCACTTGATTCAACGAACGCACCAACTGGTGAAGTACCCAAAATTGAACCAACGGCCATCGCACTTGAGTCGGCAGCCAAAGCCTTACCAACACGTGGCATCTTGTTGTTCTTCATGAAACCGGCTTGTTGAGCAAGACCAATCAAAGTACCGGCAGTATCGAAGAAGGTAACAAGCAAGAAAGTTAATACGACAACCCACATTTGAACGGAGTTAATGTCCTTAATGTGGAAGATAGCTTGACCAAAAGTTGGAGCTAAACTTGGAGCAGTTGAGATCACCTTATGTGGCAATGCGATTTGACCGGTACAAATACCGAAGATAGCGGCTAAAACCATCCCGATGAAAATCGCACCAGGAACGTTCAAGATCATCAAGATAACGGTCACAAGCAAACCAAAAATGGTGATCCAAACAAGAGGATCATGAAGTGAGCCTAAGCCAACCAGAGTTGATTTATTTGCGACGATTAACTTACCGTTTTGTAAGCCTAAGAAGGCGATGAATAAACCAATACCTGATGAAATAGCAAACTTCAGGTCAGCTGGAATTGAATCAATAATCTTTTCACGCAATTTAAATAAAGTGATCAAAATGAAGATAATTGATGCAACGAAGACACTGGCTAAAGCAGTTTGCCATGAAACGTGCATCCCCACACAAACGGTGTAAGCAAAGAATGCGTTAATACCAAGGGCTGGTGCTTCACCAATTGGGTAGTTTGCAACAATACCCATGATGGCACTACCAAGCGCACTGGCCAAAGCAGTAGCAGTAAACACAGCACCTGTGTTCATACCACTAGCACCCAAAACGCTAGGGTTAACAAACAAAATGTATGACATACTAATGAAAGTAGTCAAACCAGCAATAAATTCGACTTTAATACTGGTGTTGTATTTATCTAATTGAAAATATTTCCTAATAAAATTCATAAATCTCTCTCCAAAGAATTGTTCGTGTTTTTACTTCGTAAAAGCAACCCTTATACTTTAGCATTGATATTTAGATTTGTAAACACGAATTATTGGCAAGAAAATATGCTAATTTATTATAATTTACTGTACAAAAATAGCTTTAAAACACTAAATTACTTTCATTCTCCGTTTTTTAGCATTATTCTTAATTACATAGATCAAACAGATTAAGGGTGAAAGAATGTCCGCAAAACTTATTTTTTCAGATATTGATGGCACGCTAATTAACAATGAATTAAAGGTAACGCCTAAAACGCGTGACGCAATCAGACATCAAATTATCAATGGTAATATTTTTATACCAGCTTCAGCTCGTCTTCCTAAAGGCATTATGACGGCAGTAGGACAGATTCTTAAGGTCTTTCCGATGATTGCCTATAATGGTGCTTTAGCGCTAGATGAGACCGGTAGAGCGCTAATTACGCGCTTTTTTGAAGCAAAGGAAGCTGCAGAAATTTGCCGTTATGTTGAAGAGCAAAATAACGGTGCTGCTTGGAATATTTATAGCGGCTATGTGTGGTATAGTGCAGAAAAAGAAAGCGACTGGGTCAAAAAAGAAGAAAGCATTGTTGATGTGAAATCTACTAAAACCAGCATTGAACAAATCGCAAAACTGCAAGGTGTACACAAGGGCTTAATCATGGGTGAGCCTAAAGAAATTGACCGCATGCAAAAGGAACTTTCAAAGAAATATATTGACCTTGATTTTGTAAAGTCTTCACCAACGCTACTTGAAATCGTCTTAAAGGGCGTAAGCAAGAGAAGCGCAGTTGAAATCGTAGCTCAAGAATATGGTGTAGATCTAAAAGACTGCCTCGCTTTTGGCGACAACTATAACGATGAAGAAATGTTAAGAGCAGTGGGGCATCCCTTCTTAATGGGCAATGCACCAGAAGACTTGAAAAAGCAATTTAAGCCAGAAAATATCACTTTAGATAATAATCATGATGGTATTGCCAAAGCTTTAGAGAGCATCGAATAAAGAAAATTTATGCATACGAAAAGAGCTAGGACGTTAAATCCTAGCTCTTTTTCAATTATTACCTGGGAAATTAAGCTTCGATTTGGATATCAGTTGATTTGTCCCAGTCCATTGGTAACTTACCAACTTCCTTCAATTTATCAACGATTTGATCAAGCACGATTTCACGATCTTCTTCAGAAGACATGAAGTCATATTTGTCACCATCAATTTCCATCTTTGGTGAGTAATCGTACTTGTCATACCATGGCTTGTAGTAGCGAAGCAATCTCTTGTAGTAGTCTTCAAGAGTTGAATCGTGGCTCAATTGTTCGTATGGACGGCCACGTTTTTGAATACGTTTAATCATTGTGTCGTAAGAAACGTTGATGTGAACAAGCAAGTCAGGGTTCTTCTTAGGCATTCTGTCTAATTCACCCATCATATTGTGTAAAAGTTCATAGTAAGTGTCGACTTCCTCAGGAGTGGCACGACCAATGTCAGCGTTCATTTGGAAGAAGAGCGCATCTTCATAGATAGAGCGGTCCAACACGTTATTATCCTGAGTCAATGCGTCTTTAATGCTGTGAAAACGTGTATTTAAGAAGTATACCTGCAATAAGAAAGCATATTTCTTAGGATCAGCATAAAAAAGTGGCAGAACTGGATTGTCGTCAACACTTTCATAAAATGGCTTAGTGCCTAAATATTTAGATAAAATACCTGTTAAACTGGATTTTCCGGCTCCAATTGGCCCGCTTAAAACAATAACTGTCATCACGTTCCTTCTTTTTATTTAGTCTTATAAGTTACCTATTTCGTGCAACTTCTCGTCAATTTCTTTCAATACTTCCCTTTGAGCATCAATGCTAGAAACAAAATCGAGTTTATCACCATTGATAGCCATCTTAGGTGAAGCATCATATTGTTCATACCATGGTTCATAATATCTAAGTAGTCTAGCATAGTAGTCCTTCAAACCTGGATCTGTACTAATTTGTTCAAAGGAACGACCACGTTTTTTAATGCGCTTAAGCATGGTATCAAGTGAAACATGGATATAGATAAGCAAATCGGGCTTCTTGCTTGGATTGCCTGGCGTATCTTCCATCATATTTTCAAGCAAATCGTCATAGATCTTAAATTCTGTAGGATCTGCGACCTTGTTATCGGCGTTCATCTTGAAGAAAAGTGCATCTTCATAGATAGAACGATCGGATACGCTGTTCTTATCTTGAATAGCTTGATTGATTTGAGCTAAACGGTGGTTAAGCAAATAAGTGTTAAGCAAAAAGGTGTAACGCTTCATATTTTTATAGTAGAGGGGTAAAACAGGATTGCTGTCAACGCCTTCGTAAAATGCTTGCGTACCTAAATGTTCTGCTAAGATACTGGTTAAACTGGATTTTCCGGCTCCAATTGGCCCGCTTAAAACAATAACTTGAATCACATTCTTTCTTAAATACCAGATATTGGACAATTAATAAGTTTAATACAAGATATTGTGGCACACAAGCTCTTTTTTAATTCTGTTTCACGCGAAAAAGTCAAGGGTAGAAATGAAAAATCGGATAGGAATGAAACATAATTCAATTAGAACAGAAAAATTGTAAAAAATGAAGTTATCTAAAAATAAAGCAGATAATTCTAGTACTCAAAAAATCCCGGATTTAAAATTAACAAAAATAGCTAGGTCTTCTACGATTGTAGAAAGCCTAGCCTTTTATTTTTAGAGATAAATTGTCATTTAGTTCTTGTATTTGTCGTCTAGCTCTTGAGCTGCAGCCTTATCAACAATAACAGTTACATCAGGGTGCTTTTGTAAAATTGATGCAGGAACGTCTTCAGTAATAGGGCCTTCGATCATTTCCTTGATAGCGTGAGCCTTCTTTTCACCGAATGCCATCAAAACGATCTTCTTAGATTGCATGATGTTAGCAGTACCCATGCAGATAGCGCTCTTTGGAACTTCGTCTTCGTTGTCGAAGAAACGAGCGTTAGCTTCAATAGTGTTTTCAGTTAATTTAACTTCGTGAGTACCGATGTCAAATGGAGTACCTGGTTCGTTGAAGGCGATGTGGCCGTTACGACCGATACCTAATAATTGGATGTCGATAGGATTGTCCTTAATAATTTGGTCGTATTCTTTGCAGAATGCTGGAATATCTTTTGCCATACCATCTGGAACGTAAGTCTTCTTGAATGGCTTCTTGTCGAATAAGTGTTTTTGCATGAAGTAGTGGTAACTTTGAGGATTGTCTGGTGTTAAGCCAACATATTCATCAAGGTTGATACTAGTAAGATCTTCACAATTAAGGTCGCTCTTTACCCAGTTTTGGTAAAGTGGTTCAGGGGTAGAACCGGTTGCTAAACCTAATACCTTAGCACCGTTCTTAATACCTTTTTCAAAAATTTCGAATGCTTTTGCTCCGCCTTGAATTTTGTTTTCTGTAACAATAACTTTCATAATAAATCCTCCCCATTTACTGGTCTAGTCCATTATAAAGTGGAATAGACCATTTTGTCAATTAAATAAAAAGAAATATTCTTAACTATGTTAGAATTTGAGTAAAGGAAGTGAATAAGGATGGATTTTGAAAAATTAACGGGATTAGGTATAGGTACATGGAATATTGGTGAAGAACCCAGAAAAAAAGATGAAGAAATAGCCGCAATCCGTTATGGACTGGATCATGGGATAAACATTATTGATACAGCCGAGATGTACGGTGAAGGTAAAAGCGAGAAGTTGGTAGGTGAAGCCATTAAAGGCTATGATAGAAGCAAATTATTTTTGATTTCAAAATTCTATCCCTATCATGCAACGCCAGAATTAGAACGGCAGAGTTTGGAAGCTAGTTTGGAAAGACTAGGCACAGATTATTTGGATCTCTATTTACTTCACTGGCGTGGTAATCATCGCTTATCTGATACAATTCGTGGCCTTGAAGCTTTGCAAAAAGAAGGTTTGATTCGTCATTGGGGCGTTTCAAACTTCGATACTAGCGATATGAAGGAACTTTTCACGGTACCTGGTGGAGATAAATGTTTTGCCAATGAAGACCTGTACAATTTAAATGAGCGAGGAACCGAGTATGACTTACAAGATTGGCAAAAAAAGCATGGTGTAAGTTTTATCGGCTACTCACCGTTTAATTCGGGTGCTGGCGATACGATTCGCATTACACGTAATTTGAAAATTGTTGCGCGTGATCATGGCGTTACGCCACATCAGATTATGCTTGCTTGGACAATGCGCAATGGCAATGTTTTAGCTATTCCTAAGGCTGCCAAGATCAAGCATATGAAGGAAAATGTTGCTGCTCAAAATATCAAATTAACTGAAGACGAAATGCGTTTGATTAACAGCGATTTCCCTGCTCCAACTGAAAAAGAACCACTATCAGTCATTTGATTACAAGATATAGTATTTAAGAGCACACTATTCACTATATCTTGTGGATAACTTTGTGCATATGTGTAAAAAAATCTGTTTCATGTGAAACAGATTTTTTCTTTTACTTTTATATTTTAATCTTGCCAGCTAAAATTTTGCTTCGAGCTATTTGCACATCTTTCCAGATATTCGGAGCTATTTGTCCTGGCAGAATTGAGACAGCATTGTTTTTTAAACCATAGGTAATCATTTTTCCACCAGGAAATTTATCCTGATAACTGCGGCTGGCGATATCCTTAGTCGCAACGTTAACACCGGTGATTACAGACGTTAAAACAAAGTTGGCTTCTTGACCGCCTTTGGCATAATATTTGCCTAAATCAGATTGATCGGCATCAACGCCAATTACCCAAACGCGATCTTGGGCAGGGCGAGCTTGATTGATAAATCTCGCTGTTTGGAATAGGCCGCCTCCAGCATTGCCTGCTGCATGGAAGATCACATCTACGTTTTTATCATACATGTTTGTAGCGATACTTTGCGCCCTTACAGTGTCGGTAAAATTGCCCACATTTTGATCGTAGATGGTAACATTTTTGTGCAATTTTTTAGCTTGGTCTGCTACACCTTGAGTAAAACCACGCTTAAATGAAGCAATCACGCTATTGTTAGCACCACCAATGAAACCGACTTTACCCGTTTTGGTTTGGCTTGCAGTCGCAACGCCAGCTAGATATGCACCTTCATCTTTTCTAAAGCGGACAGATGCCACGTTTTTATAGCCTTTAATGGTATCATCCATGATAACGAAATTCTTTTTAGGATTACTTTTGGCAGCGGAGATAATGGCACTTTTAGATTCGTTACCGATACCAAAGATAGTCTGGTATTTTTGCCGGATCGCCTTATTAATACCTTTTTTCAAATCAGCCTGATTTTTAACTTGAAAGTATTGGTAGCCATCTGTGCCTCTATCTAATTTGTATTCGCTGCCATAATCCTTCAGTCCTTTCCAAGCGGCCTGATTAAAAGATTGGTCATCGATTTTACCATCTGTAACTAAAGCGACAGATTTTGAAGCATTGTCATCCGTATTGTTTGAAGTAGAGCACGCAGAGAGGGTGCCCATTGCTAATAGAACTACTAAAAATAATTTTTTGAAACGCATATAAATTCCTTTTCTTAATCTGTACTTATTGTACAAGAACCAAGGTATTTTTACTGAAAAAATTATTCATCTATGATTTAATTTAATGTTGTCGAAACAAAATGAATTGGAGAAATTGAATGAGACGAGAAGAAACGAAGAGAATGGCAATTACTGCCGTATTTGCTGCGCTATTGATTATTCAAACCTTTGTGCCTAATATTGGCTACATTAGAGTTATTCCAGCTCTTCCTGCCATCACTACTATTCCATTAACAATCGCAGTTTATGGCACATTAATGGGACCGAAGGCTGGTTTTATCTTTGGTCTCTTCTGGGGAATTACCAGATTGATTATAGCGTACACTCAACCAGGGGATATGGTTAGTTTAATGCTATTTCAAAATCCGGTAATTTCGCTTGTGCCAAGTATTTTAGCTGGCTATTTTCCGGGACTTATTGGCAAATACTTTGATCAATCAAGATATGATAAAGTAAGCTATATCGTGAGTGGTGCCGCCACTTCTTTGACTAATACGGTTATGGTGATCGTGTTAACTAGTCTATTTTTTATGCATGATCCAGCAAGTTTGGTGCAACATTTGGGCAATTATAATTCAAGTTCACCACTGATCTTGATTTTGATTTCGGCCCTTGGCTTAAACGGATTGCTTGAGGCGGTTTTTACAGCAATCGTTACACCAATTATCGTAACGCCACTTAAAATAGTGTTGAAAAAGCATTAATTTATCCATGAAAAAGTGTCTGGGAAAAAAGTCCATTTTTAGCTAATTTTAGACTTTTACTCAAAAGAAAAATCCTATTAAATCAAGGTTTATTAATACCAAGATTTAGTAGGATTTCTTAATTTCTGAGTTTTTTCCCAGACACTTTTTTGTTACTCACTTCTAAGTGCAATTGCGGCATCTTTCTTAGCTGCCATTCTTGCAGGGATGTGACCACCTAGCAAAGTAAGTACCGTTGAAACGATGATTAAAATAATTGCTGCCTTTGGATCAAGCTGCGCTACGTTCGCCAAATCCGTGATGTTGTAAATTACGGTATTGATTGGGAAAGTAAGCAGGTAGGCGATGAAGATACCGAGTACACCAGAGAAGACACCCAAGATAAAGGTTTCTGCATCAAACACACGTGTAATATCTTTCTTACGAGCACCCAATGCCTTTAAGACACCAATTTCCTTCGTTCTTTCAAGAACTGAAGTGTAAGTCAAAATACCGATCATGATCATTGAGGTGATCAATGAAATAGCGGCAAAGGCAACCAAGATAGTGGTGATACCGTTAAGCAAGCCACCAGTCATCGTGGTAACGGCGTTAGACATATCGGTATAAACGATCTTGTCGGCCTTCTTTTTACCCTTGTTCCACTTGTCTAAGTAATCGAGCACCTTGTCCTTATCATCGAAGTTGTTAGGGTAGATCATGATGCCAGTAGGGATGCTAGAACCACCTAAGGTTTGCATCGTCATTTTCTTTTCGTTAGCGTTCAATTTTTGATTAGTCAAAACGCTACGGTTAGTCTTCTTTTGCGCCTTAACAACGTCAGAATTTTTGTTGTCGTTGATCACTTCTTGAGAAAGTTTATCGCTGTAAGCAATGCCAGTTGAGAGAAGGGCCATTGAATCTTCATTCTTAGGTCTAATTACACCAACGAGTATCAACTTGGTCTTGGCGTTGTTGTACATTGAGCTAGTAACTTTCTTAGGAATAAACATGCCATTAGGCAATTCTTGGTAGTAATCGTTGTTAGCAACTACTTTAAATGTTTTACCAACAAGTTTATTAAATTTAATTTGATCATTTTCAGACACATCAAAACCTAAATTCTTTAAGGAATTTAGGTTAACAGTGTTTTTATTATCAGTTACTAAAATTAAATCAGTTGCCTTGGTAGGCCAGGTGCCCGATAAAATTTGGTAGTTTTGCTTTAAGAATGAACCCTTATTTTTATTCAAAGTTGTTGGGAAAACTGAAGAGCCGATACCCATTGAACTCATGGCTTGTGCACGTGCTTGTACAACGGATGAACCTTGATCAGGATCAGAATTTGAAAATTGTACTCGTTCAGGCTCGCCCTTTACCTTAGATAAAAGGTTTAAAGTAACGCCACGTTGGTAAGAAATATTGTTGGCGTAACTAGGATTGATCTTCTTAACGTAGTTAACATACTTTTGGGTAATCTTGTTAGTATGTTGAGCCTGTTCGCTTTGATCTTTTTTAGCCGTTACATAACCGCGATTTTTGACGTTTTTATTCGACTCGTTACGCTCGTTCATCGAGTTCATATCGGTGGCTGTTTGGCTAATTGAGATCGGATATTTAGCTAAAGCCTTGCTCATCGTAGTGTTGATTTGCTTTTGAAAACCATTGGAGATGGCTAAAACAACCGCGATGGAAATGATCCCGATACTGGAAGCAAAAGCAGTTAAAATTGTCCGACCTTTCTTAGTCATGATGTTGGTAAAACTAAGTTTGATCGCATTCCAATAGGACATTTTGGTCCGCTTTAAATTGAATTTGTCCTCTTCTTCCTTAGGATCAAATGGCTTAGAATCGTGTCGGATCTTACCATCTTGGAAATTAACAATTCTAGTAGCGTATTTTTCAGCTAGTTCAGGATTGTGAGTAACCATAACGACTAAACGATCCTTGGAGATCTTTTTAATCAATTCCATGATTTGAACGGAGGTCTCAGTATCAAGAGCCCCAGTTGGTTCGTCACAGAGTAAAATATCAGGATCGTTGGCAATCGCACGAGCAATGGCTACACGTTGCATTTGACCACCAGATAATTGGTTAGGGCGCTTATTGATGTGCTCTTTTAAACCGACTTCGGTCAAAGCCTTAATCGCCTTATCGTGGCGCTCTTTACTTGGAACACCAGAAAGATTCATCCCTAATTCGACATTAGCGATGATTGAAAGGTGAGGGATCAGATTGTAGTTTTGAAAAATAAAACCAACGGTGTTGTTACGGTAAGCGTCCCAGTCAGTTTCTTTAAAGTTCTTAGTTGATTTACCATTGATGATTAAATCACCCTTGTCGTAGCGATCCAAGCCACCAATCACATTCAACATAGTCGTTTTACCAGAACCACTAGGTCCCAAAATTGCGACAAATTCTTGATCACGGAAAGAAATGGTAACGTCATCTAACGCATGGGTGACAGTGTCACCAACATGGTATGACTTAAAAATATGTTTTAGTTGTAGCATTTCTCGTCTTCTTTCTAATGAGATTAGACAACGTTAAATTTAACGATGCCTGCTGCAGCCAAAATAGCTTGCAGAATAAAGAATAAAATTATTACTCCCATGATAACGAAATGGCGGCGTTTATGCATGACAAACACGCCGGCAAATTCACGAATAATTGCATTAGGCAAATAGTAGAAACGCGTGAAAGCCCCAACGCCATTTGCTTTTAAGCCCACTTCTTTAGCCAGCAGAGCGGCTCTAAAAATGTGGTAGTTGTTACTAAAGAAGGTAGCTCTGAATTTATCACTGTCAAAGTCTTGGGTGGCGATTCGCTTTGAAAAAAGCATATTTTGGTAAGTATTCTTAGATTGATCTTCAATTAAAATTTGATCAGTTGGAACACCACGATGCTGTGCAAAGCGCGCCATAGCTAAAGCTTCGGGTATCTTTTCATCAGGTCCTTGTCCACCAGACATGATAATAATGGGGCGCTTTCTGCCTTTTTGATATTGGCGGTTAGAAAATTGAATCGCACGGTTGATTCTAGCGGCTAATAATTTGGAAACCTGATCACCATTGAGTAAACCTGCACCAAGAACGATTAAATAATCTTGCTTATAGTGGCGAGGGTAGATTTGATATAGTAGTAAGTTTACCAAGAAGTTATATAAAACTAAGCCAAGGTAGAGGGCAATTGCTGGAATTGATGCAAGCAGTGCACTTAACCAGTGTGGTAAATATCTTCCGGGACCGACTAGAACTAAAATACTGAAAATAAGAGCGATGAAGCCAACAATTAAAGTTAATAAGTTAGGCAAGGTGTGGCTTTCATATTTCCAGACGAAGTAGGCGTTCCAGAACAAAAAGATCCAGGCAAAGATTAAAAGAGCGGTGATGCCAAAAAGTGCGACTAGGAAAAGAAGATCGTAGGCTCGCTGCAATCCGTGGCTGGTACTTTTGTGGATCATGACTGTTGTCCATGACAGTAGTGAAACTAAAAAGATGGTAAAAAAGACACCGTTGATTAAACGGCGCGGCTCAATTAGCCAAGAAATTAGGAAGACAAAGAAGATCACCAGCATGAAAACTGAGATGTAGAAAAATTCACCGCGTCTCCCTAGAAAAGCAACAATTTCGTTTAGCAAGGTACTCCTCCTTATGCTTTTTTACTTATTAATATTATAATGAAAACATCGATTAAAAGTGGAAAGAATCAAGGTGTGAACGAGAAAAATGAAGAAAATAGGACATTATCTGGGAAATATTGCGGGGGCAGTATTGGCCTTTGCGCTATATATGTTGCTTGAAATAGCTTATTTTGCGCCTAAAAGAATAAATTTGGGTAGCGGCGATTTACGAGTGTTTGCTACGTCTTTGATGACTGTAGTGATTTTATTCGTGATCTTTTATTTATATCGTCAGCAGTTAAAGGAAGAAAATCAGTGGGGCTTTAATGAGAGTCCGCACTGGGATGCACGTAGGTTAGGGATTGCGGTAATCGGCTTTATCTTAATTATGATTGGATCTGTCGTGATGCTTAATTTAGTTGGCGGTGGTGTATCTGAAAACCAACAAAGCTTGAATAGATTGGAACAAGGCAATGCAGGACTATTTAAAATTTTGGTAGTCTTTATTGCACCGTTTTGTGAGGAAACGATTTTTAGAGGGATGTTCTTCAATATCTTCTTTACTAAGCCAACAACATTGAATAAATGGTTAGGAATTATTACAAGTGGCTTTTTATTTGGCTATATGCACGATCCGATGTTGAGCAAGTACATCTTGGTTTACTGGGTGTTAGGTATTGTCTTGGCCTGGGTATATACAACAACGAAGGACTTACGTTACTCAATGCTGGTACACATGTGCTATAACGCGATGGGACTTATTTAAATTGAATGCAAATTAAAACGCCGGAATTTTTTCCGACGTTTTTGTGTTTAGTATGCAAATAATCTGATAATGATAGTAAGTATCAATGTAATTGGAAATATAATCATACCAGAATCCCAATTGTCAAAGGCAAATCCGCAGATAACATAGATTGCTCCAGCAATTGCCCAAATAGCAGAATTAAGGCGCCCAAATTGAATCCATGAAAGGCTGAAGTGATGCTTATTAGTTGATTTATTACTCTTTTCTTCATTGTCATCTTTGAGTAAATAATCAGTTGAAACATCAAAAATATTAGATAAAGCAATGATTTTGTCTAGATCAGGTTTAGCTTGTCCCGTTTCCCTTAGTTAAAGATATTGTTGGGTATCTCAAGATGTGTCATTCGATTTTGCCGATAAAGCGGTAGAAGATTTCCACTTCCTGTTCCCGGCTTCCGTCCTCACTTTTGACCGCTTCATGGACAAGGATTTTTTCAATCAGCGTATTCAGAAGTTCAGCCGTCAATTCTGTGGGATTGACATACTGTTTCATCAGACCTATCCACTTTTCAGCGTCAACCGCTGTCTGGGCGGCGACCTCCATCGCTTCGTGAAGCCGTTCAATTTTTGCGTCCAATTCTCGCTGTTCGCCCTGATACTTTTCGGACAGCATATTGAAATTGTATTCTGTAATGCGTCCGGCAGACCAGTCCTCATACATTTTTGCAAACAGGGTGTCTACTTCTGCTTTGCGCTTTTCCGCCTTTTTCAGTTCGGCTGTCTGCCGCTTCCTTGCAGTATTGCGTTCCTTGTCGCTGGCGTTAAGTAGCCGTTTCAGAAGTTTGTCCCCATCCTGCTGTGCCAGCACAGACCAGTATTGCAGACGGGAAAGGACATAGGCGTAAAGCACATCATAGCGGATATAGTGCATGGAACACTGGTGCAATCCTTGCCCGTACTTGCTACAATGGTAGTGGGCATAGGGATTTTTGTTCTGGCTGTTCATACCATAGGCCAGCGACCAGCCGCAGTCCGCACATTTTACCAGCCCGGAAAATATCTGTGTTGTGCCGTTCTTCTGCCGTCTGCGCCTGTTGCAAATCTGCTCCTGTACTTGACGGAACACATCTTCGGAAATAATCGCTTCGTGGGTGTTCTCCACACGATACCATTCCTCTTTTGGCTTGCGTACTTTCTTCTTGTTTTTGAATGAAATATTGGTCTGCTTATTGTGGACGCTGTGTCCGATATAGGTTTCCTCTTTCAGAATACTTTTCACCTGCGCTATCGTCCACGCATAGGCTTTTTCCTCCGGCGCTCCGGCATAGATATTTGCGAAAGTGCCGTATCTCTGGAAATTCAGCCAGCCGGGAGTAGGTACTTTTTCTTCGACCAAAATCCGTGTAATGCTGGCGGCTCCCCGGCCATGAACGGCAAGGTCAAAAATCTTTTCGATAATCCACCTTGTTTCCGGGTCAATCAGAAGATGGCCTTTCTTATCTGGGTCTTTGACATAGCCAAGCGGAGCATAGGCTCCATAGTGTGCGCCATTTGCGAACCGTGTCCGCATGGCCGCCTTTACCTTTTTGCTGGTCTGGCGGGCGTGCATTTCATTAGAAAATATGTCTATGTCCGGCTCCTGTGGGAAGTGCTGCTGCCGTCCAAGTTTTAGAATATTTAATTGCAGGGGGTGTAACAAAGATTATTTCCGTCGGCTCCTGCGGCGTATTGGAAGACATCCCGGAAAATAGATTTTTGATACCTGTTTCTGCATTGAGAGATGAGGGAACATCTTACCATTATCTTCCTCCCTCCCGAGAAGTAGAGATTTCAAAGGCTGGTATAAATGCGATTGAATCTGCTTTAAGCCAAAAGAATATACCATATTGGGAAGTTAAAACATGGACAACAGACGGTTTTTATCGAGAAACAGTAGAAATGGTTCAGTATCGGAAAGAAGAGGGATGTCAAGTAGTAGAAATGGAATGTTCCGCATTGGCGGCGTGTGCAAAATTTAGAAAAGTTACATGGGCTATGCTGCTTTTTTCAGCCGATACTCTTGCAGACCCTCATAAATACCAAGAAAGAGAATGGGGAAAAACAAGTATATCCATAGCCTTAGAATTAGCCTTAGACGCTGTTTTATCAGTTGTTGAGGAGTAAAAATAAATACATATAGGAGTTACAATGAATATAAATGAATTTCCACAACAAGTAAATCAAGTTATTTCAATAGCAGAAACCATATTACAAGGTCAAATATTGGGGATATATTTATATGGTTCAGCAACAATGAATGGGCTGCGTCCAGATAGTGATATAGATATACTGATAATTACTAAACAAGAATTGAGTAATTCAATCAGAGCAGATCTAACAAAGCAATTATTGAAAATTTCTGGCTCCGTAGGCTGTATTGAAAAAAGACCTTTAGAGGTAACTATTATCAATCAATCTGATATTGTTCCGTTGCAATTTCCGCCAAAATGTCAGTATATGTATGGTGAATGGCTAAGGGGAGAGATGGAAGCAGGAGAATATCCGCAAGCCTGCAATGACCCAGATATAATGATTTTATTATGGCAAGCAAGAAAAAATAGCATAACTTTGAAGGGGGCGGAAAGCAAAGAGCTTATTCCCGCTATCCCATTTCACGAAATTAAAAAAGCAATTCGGTTTTCTTTACCTGGTTTGATTTCCAGCTTTAAGGGTGATGAAAGAAATGTGTTATTAACCTTATCACGAATGTGGTTTACTTTAGTAACAGAAGAAATCACGACAAAAGATGTTGCCGCAAAATGGGTAATTTTAAAATTGCCGGAGAGATTCTCCCCCCTGCTAACAACGGCAAAGGAAGCTTATTTGGGAAATTTGTCTGATGAATGGGAGACAGTAGAAAAGGAAGCGATGGCACTTGTAGAATATATGAAAAAACAAATTGAGGAATTACTTAGAACAGAGTAGCAAAGTTAGCGGGGCCAATCAACGGTCAAGATGAACGGCGCATAAATGCGCCGCCGTTGACAGTCCCGCCCGTCTTTGCTGATGGGCAATCAAGGCGGGAAAGCCCTAAAATGGCTTCCCGCCCATTTCAATCTTGAGAGAAGAAACGCTCCAAAACCAGAAAGAGAGCGGTAAATCTGAATTGCGAGGGAGAATGTAGATGAATCAAGGAAGAATTATTGTGATTACAGGTTCGCCGGGAACAGGAAAGACAACAACTGCGTCGATTGTCGCAAAGGAATCAGATATGGATAAATCAGTGCATATGCACACCGATGACTTTTTTCATTACTTAAGCAAAGGCGCAATACCACCACATTTGCCAGAATCCAACGAGCAAAATCTGGTTGTCATTGAAGCCTTTTTAGAAGCTGCAAAGCGATATGCTCGTGGCGGATATGATGTAATTGTAGATGGGATTGTCGGGCCATGGTTTTTGGAGCCATGGAAAGCTCTTGCCCAAGAAGATTACGAGGTACACTATATTGTATTAAGAGCGAGTAAAAAAGAAACTATGAAGCGAGCTGTGGAACGCTCAAAATTAGATAGAAAAACAAATATTGAATTAGTGGAAACAATGTGGGAGCAATTTTCCGGTTTGGGAGTATATGAATTAAATGTCATAGACACAACTACATTCACAATTAAAGATACGGTTTCCGCAATAAAAGAAAGAGTTGCATGTGGGACGTCTTTACTATCTTAGACATTCCCATTTGTCAGGAAGATAGCAAAGCCAGCCGAGCCAGTCAACGGTCAAGATGAACGGCGCATTTCATGCGCCGCCGTTGACAGCCCCGCCCGTCTTTGCTAAAGGGTAATCAAGGCGGGAAAGCCCTAAAATGGCTTCACACCTATTTCAATAATTGGAGGAGATAAAAATGAGATCAGAAAAGGAAGTTTATGATATTGTTTTGAATTTTGCAAAAACAGACAAACGCATTCGCATGGTTACTTTGGAAGGATCTAGAACAAATACAAATATTCCGCCTGATGATTTTCAGGATTTTGATATTACTTTTTTTGTTACGGATATGGACAGCTTCACAAGTGATGATAAATGGCTAGATATATTTGGTGAAAGGTTGATTCTGCAAAAGCCGGAAGATATGGAATTATTTCCAGCTGTAGAAAAGGGATTTTCATATTTAATGCTGTTTACTGATGATGTTAAGATAGATTTAACTTTGCTGCCGCTGGAACTGATAGACGAGTATTTTACATGGGATAAACTGGTAAAGTTACTGTTGGATAAAGACAACCGTATCGTAAAGCCGCCAATACCAACGGATATAGACTACCACTTGCAGAAGCCTACTCAAAGAATGTTTGACGATTGCTGTAATGAATTTTGGAATACTACAACATATGTAGTAAAGGGCTTATGCCGCAAAGAAATTCTTTTTGCTATTGACCATATGAATGATATAGTACGAAAAGAATTGCTTCGCATGATTTCCTGGCTGATTGGTATCAAACAGGGATTTCATTTCAGTTTGGGAAAAAACTATAAATTTATGAAGCAATATGTCCCAGAGGAATTGTGGGAACGACTTATGTCCACTTATAATATGGATTCCTATCCCCATATGTGGGAATCCTTTGAACAATGTATGGCATTGTTCCGGGAGGTTTCGTCAGAAGTGGCATGCCAGTTGGATTACCAGTATCCACTATATGATGAAAAAATCAGTAATTATGTGATTCGGCAAAAGAAAAAATATGGCATTGAAGATGATAACAAATAAAATTTTTTCAATCGAAAAAATTTATTTTGATTCCCGGATTTAAAATTGAAGTGCAACACTAAGTGTTAAACAAAAAGGCCATGAAGACCTAAACTTGAAGTGACGAAAAATCAAGAAAGGAAGATCTTCATGACCAATTCAAATTCTAGCATTTCTAAGCACTATCATCAATTAACCAGCGTACAACGTGGACAAATTCAAGCAATGCTGGATTCCGGCATAACTTCCCGTACTGTTATCGCTCAAGAAGTTGGCTGCCATAAGTCGACAATCAGTCGCGAAATCAAACGCGGAAGCGTCCTGCAAAGAGACAGCAGCTATTTATTGTATGAGCACTATTACGCTGATACTGCACAGATTTATTATGAGAAGCGTCGCAAAAACTGCTATCAGCGCAATCCATTGAAGCATTATGCTGTCTTTTTGAGAATGCTCTCTAGACGCTTTAAAGCTAAATTTGATGCCACCAGCATCGATGAGTTCGTTGGTGAATTCAAAAGGACCATGCCAGGCTACCCTTGTCCCAGCACACCAACCGTCTATCGCTATATTGATCAGGGCTTGCTGGACATAAGCAATATTGATCTGCCTATGAAGCTCAAAAGACGCAGGAACAAGCGTCATCACGGCCATGGCGGTCATGCTTTGCACAAGAAGAATCTTGGCAATTCCATTGAACAGCGTCCTAAAGAGATTGAAGACAGAAAAACGCCGCTGCACTGGGAAGGAGATCTGGTTAAAGGCGTCAGACGCAAGAATCAGCCTGCTTTAATGACTTTGACCGAAAGAACCACACGCTTTGAAGTAGTTATCAAGATTCCTGACTATCGGGCAAGCACATGCCAAAGGCTGCTTCAAAATGAGATTGACAGACATCCTGCCTGGTTTAAATCGATCACGTTTGACAATGGCTCTGAGTTTGCGGATATGACCAAGATCAAAGGCTGCCAGATCTACTTCGCCCACCCATATTCTCCATGGGAAAGGGGCACCAATGAGAACTGCAATGGTCTTTTGCGTCAATTCTTCCCTAAGGGCAAGAGTATGAAAGACAAAACAAAGGCTTATGTTGAACAGGCAACCAATGCCATTAACCACAAACATCGCCGAATCCTCCAATATCAGACAGCAGAAGAACTCTTCAAGCAATACATTTCTTCATAGCCTAACTGTTGCACTTAATTTGACAATTCAGGAATTTATTTTGATTATTCAATTTTGAAAAACTGAATACCTCAAAATCAGAAAGAGAGCGGCCAAGCACTTTGAGGGATTGGCCGCCTTGTCCACCCATCCAGCGGGACAGCGGGCGGAGGTCAAGGCCGGGTGTAAACCCGTTCATTTCAGCCTTGACGGTTGCCCGTTGTCCTGCTACTTTTCCGGGAGTGTGGCCACAACTTCGGGACACTTTGTCCACAAGTTGGAGCGTAGGACGAGGAACTGGGGCTTTCATATACGCCCTGTCTGCTGATGAGTCCAGACCTGCGCTTGCGGCTCCACGCCACGCAAGCACAGCCCTGTTTTCCTGCCGCTTCAAATGCCCTTGCCCTCCCCGGCGGCAACGGCATTTTCACGGCAACGCCGGCAGAGCGTATAACACACTACACTTTGCTTCGCAAAGTCGTGTGCCAAATGGGGGCGTTGCCCCCTTTGGAAACCCCCACAAGAAAAGGCGGTACGCTACCCCTCCACGGGGCGCATACCGCCTTTTCTTGTTATCCAGCCCTCCGGCTGTATCGGTTGAGCAAAAGTCCGCGTGGGATTGATGTGGTATCTTTAACTTTGGGAAACTCCGCTCTCCCATTTAGAAACGGATTGTCGACTAACATTTAATTTCTCAGCCAATTCTTCTTGTGACCAGTTATTATCATTTCGTAATTGTGAAATTTTTTGATTTAAGTTCATACTCGTTACCTCGATTGGTTTGATTTTATCAAAATGATACTGCGAGGAATGGTTGCATTCTACCAATTTTGCGATAAATTTTGTCAACTTGAGGTTGCAATGCTTATTTAGTAGGACGAGCATAAGTGATACGTCCCTCTTTAAGAAGGCTTTGAAAAGATTGCGCAATTGTTGAACGATGGACCGCACCCATTGGATCGATTCCACCGATTTCGATAATTTGCGTTTTTCTGCCGTGATATGAACCATCAATAATTGCTGTGTGGCCATTTGGACCATAACCAGTTCCAACATTAACAATGACAATATCACCTGGTTTCACATTTTTAGCATGAATTTGTCTAAAGTATTGATGAGCATTTTTGGCATCATTTTCCATTTCAGGAGTAGAAAAGGCTGTTTGTCCAACATTATAACCAGCCTGTTTCATCACTAGCCAAACCAGGCTTGAGCAATCAGCAAAACCATTTTTATTTCGATGTTGTAAACTGCCAAAGTTCATTCTTTGAGAGTCAGTACCATAATTGAAATATCCAACCAAACGGCGACTATGTTTGATAATTGTGTTTTGATAATGTGAGTAATCAGTGAATTGAGTAGGTATGTTCATTGCTCTGCCTCCTATAAAAAATACGCTAAATAGAACTAAGAGACTGATTAAGACGAGAATAATTTTCTTTAAAGTAGATTTATTTGCCGCGACAAACAACCTCCTGTGTTATTCTTTTTTGATTTGATTAATATTCTATAGCAAATTGCTTTTTTTATTTAATATTTTGACTTTTTCAAAGACATCTTTAAATGTATCTGCAGATTCGGTCATTCCCATAGCTTGAGCATTATTGATAAAACTTAGAATAGAATCTTCATCTTTAGTTTTTAAATATTGCAGTGTCTTTTCTAAGAATGTCAAAGTCACTTTAAAGAATTCTAGGTATTGTGGTAGTTCGACGCTTTTAAAAGCATTAATTAATTTATGTGCATGGATTATATCTTTGCGAAAAATTAGCGATATCGTTGCATCTGATAGAACACCCATCATGGAAATTAAACCGATGGAACTAGAATTTTTTTGAATTAAATCTTGGTTGTTTAAAACGTTCATCGCAATAGCATAGACTTTATCAGTTTTGATCATGAAAACACAGTTGCCAAAAAAGCCTAAATTATAGGTGCTCCACAAGGTGATCTTGGATAAATAAGTGTAAAGGTGCATTTGATCAGAAAATGGTAAGAGGTTTTCACCCTTGATTAGTAAATATTGATTACAAAGTATCACAGCAAGATAAAGATCATGTGCGTTTCGTTTAGCATGGTACTTATCTAATTGTACGTGGATAAGTTTCTTTATTGCACTAGCATTTTCTTCTTCAATTGTTTTCAGTATTTCTGTTGGAAGATCATTTTCTTGCACAATATCTGCATAACCAATAAATTCGGTAGGGCTAATGTGAATCCGGCTTAAAAGAGCCAGTACTTTGTTGAACTCTAGCGTAATTTTACCGTTCTCCCAGCGAGATAAATTCGAAGTAGCACAAATACCTTTGGCTGCTTGTGCTAAGGTAATAGATTGTTCTTTTCGTAATTCTTTGTATTTTTCACCAATTGCCATTTTACTGTCCTCCATATCAATATTGCATATATGCAATTTATCATTTCTGAATAAAAAATGCATGTAATAATATCCCCAATAACAAACAGGGGAGTTGAATTTCATGTTTTACAAATACTCAAATCATTTTAAATTTATCGCAATGATCATAACAGGCTTTATTGCAAGTTGCTCCACTATCGTATTAGCATATATGGTGCAAACATTGACTAATATCGCAACACAAAAGAAGTGGGATCAAGTAGGTGGTTTCTTAACAATTGTAATTATTGGATTTCTGCTTGTTTTTGTAGCAAGTTTGATTTTTAATCGTTTAAAAACTTCAGCCATTCAAGAAACTAATACATACTTGAGAACAAATATCTTTAAAGGGATGCTTGGTACTGATAGGGATGAAAATTCCAATGCCCTTGGTTTCTTAACTAATGATTTTAAGTTGCTTGAAACTAATCGCTTTGATGCACAAATTGAAATTATTATGCAGGCTTGTACATTGGTGTTGGCCCTTGGCTATGCATTACTAGTTAATTGGCTGGTTACTATCTTGTTTTTAGTTGGTTCATTCGTGCCAATGCTCATTTCTAATTTCTTCCAAAAATCAATTCAAAATGCCTCAGAAAATTGGACTAAAGCTAATGGTCAGTATGTAAATCAAACTAAGAATTTTTTAGCCGGTAGCGAAACTTTGAGTTTATACAATGGGCGAGAAAATGCAGCGAAGAAAAACCAAGTAAAAGTATTCAATCTTGAGGCTGCATTAAGAAAAATGAATCTATTGAATTTAGATACTGGTTCTTGGATTAGTCTGATCGGTAATCTTGTTACATTCTTAGTTCCGTTTTTAACAGGTGTCTACATGGTAATCCATGGCATGACAACATTAGGTTCGTTGTTTGCTATTGTGCAGTTGGCTAACTCTTTTGTAAATCCAATCTTAACTATCTTGAATGATCGTAATGAATTATCAACTACTAAAAAGATCGTTGAAAAGACAAATAAGTATTTAGCTTTGGCAAAAGGTGAAAAAGCCGATAACAATAAAGTGACCTTTAAGGATCTTGTTTTAACAGACGTTTCACTTAATAGAAAAGGCCAACAGTTAATCCAAAATCTTGATTTAACAATTAAAAGAAAAACTAAGCAGGCAATTATTGGTCCATCAGGGACAGGTAAATCAACGCTGCTGCAGTTCTTGATGAAAGGTAAATATGGTGAAGCAAAAGAAATTTTGTTAAACGGGAAAATTGAAAAAGCAGGTAACTTTGAAAATATTTTTGCTTATGCAAGTCAGGCACCAGTTATTTTCGCGGATACTTTATGGTTCAATCTGACTTTAGGTAAAGATATTCCCCAGGAAATAGTTGAGCAAGTTTGTTCTAAGCTTCAACTTACTAATGTAATTAAAGAAAAAGGGTTTGATTATTCCCTGGGTGATAATGCAGATCAATTATCAGGCGGTCAGCTTGCAAGAATTGAGTTGGCTAGAGCGATTTTATCAAGACGCCCTGTGCTTTTGCTTGATGAAATTAATGCCTCTCTTGATAAAAAGACATCAGATAAGATTCATCAATATTTGTTAAATTCTGATTTAACCTTTGTAGAAGTGACCCACCATTATGAAGCAAATGAGTTAGGAAACTATGATAACGTAATTGACTTGAAAGGATATATGGAGTGATGAGAAAAATGTTGATATTAATATTTATAGTTGTAATTGCCATTGGAGGAGTTTATTTCTTGTACAATTCAAATGATATAAAGACAGTTAATAAAAACTTTTCGGTAGAATCCTTTGATCAAATAAAAGTTGATAACTCTGGAAGTTCAAAAGGGAAAGATTGATACATCGAACGGTAGTATTAATAGTCAACTACCCTAGACTGAAGTCTAGGGCTTAGTGGCTCGTTAGCTTGCGCTAACCAGAACACCAACTTGCTTAGATACGGACTTGACTTACCAGCAATAGTCTTTTGACTATTGCCGATAGAGGTCGTCTAATTACCAAAGCCTTTTAAGTCCGCGAGTTGCTAACGGACTGCAGCCTTTCTAGGCTGCTTTTTTTATTTTAGGATTTTGCCACTTGCTTAATCCTTTTTCTAAGATGTTCACTGCCGCATTCCAATCACGAATATGGGGCATTCGACAAATTGGACAAGTCCACTCCCGATCCTTAAGGGTTAATTTCTTATAACCATTTTGGCCCATAATACTGCCACAAGCATGACAGCGTTGAGTAGTATATTTAGGATCAATTGTTAGAAATTCTTTACCATATAGATCTGCCTTATAAGCCAGCATATTCAGGAAACTACGCCAGCCGACATCAGAAATTGATTGCGACAAGGCATGATTCTTAAGCAGGTTTCTGTTTCTTAATTCCTCGGCAACTACTAAATCGTGGTTTTTGATTAGTGCAGTTGAGAGTACTTGTAAAAAGTCATTACGCTGTCTTCTGATCTTATCGTGCAGTTTAGCGACTATTAGACGCTGTTTTTGATAGTTTTTTGCTAGCCGCAAATTGCGTCCTTCTTTTTTAGCCCGGCGCTGCCTGCGAGACAAGACACGTTGGGCATGGGCCAGCTTCTTTTTGGTTTTGCGATAAAATCGTGGATTAGCGACCATTGATCCATTTGATTCCGTCAAGAAATTATCAAGGTTGAGATCTATTCCAATTTGACTCTGCGTCTTAGGCAAGGCTTTAACAAAAGCAGTATCGCTGCCTAATTGCATAGACAGGTAGAACTGGTCATCAGCGGTCTTTTTTATCGTGACTGTGCCAATTCTAGTTGGAATCTGCTTAAGCAAGCGCTCTTTAATCAGTTTTCTAAAACCAGCAATGCGGACAATTCCCAGCTTAGGCAATTTAATATGTTTAGCATCAATAAATCTAGCTGTCCCGTTATCAAGATAGGCTTCTGACTGCTTAGGATATTGACAGTTGGTCTGATATGACCAGTCGCTGCGTTTTTTGTGAAAAGTCGGAATTCCATGACCAATCTTGCGATAGTTGTTCCAAGCTTTCTGATA